>TARA_R110002072_G_scaffold728_5_pt1 | contig 118712 bp, 113 predicted proteins | sample TARA_R110002072 | Tara Oceans TARA_R110002072 (sample SAMEA4397118) | marine metagenome | biome: Polar Biome; feature: [SRF] surface water layer (ENVO:00010504); material: water (ENVO:00002006), including particulate matter (ENVO:01000060) such as... | depth 5 m
TGTTTTATGCCCTCGCCACCTGGGCCGTAGCGCGTTACAACGAAGCCGGGTTGAGCCTGATGCACAGCAATAGTCTGTTCAGTGTGTCGATGCTGATGGGACTGCCCAGCTCATTTCTGCTGCCCTGGTTGGCGCAGCGTTTCAAGAACCGTTACCTGCTGCTGGTCGGCTGCGGGCTGCTGTCGTCGATCAGCTTGGCGATGATTACCTTCCAACCGACCGTGCTGCCTGAACTCTGGGCGGTGACCATCGGCTTTGGTTTAGGCGGCTCGTTTGCCTTGTCGCTGGTGCTGCCGTTGTACGAGGCGGGGTCGCCACTGGCGGTCAGCCGCTGGACGGCGATGATGCTGTGCATGGGATACAGCATTGCTTGTTTGACACCGGTATTGACCGGGTTGGCGCGCGATCTGGCGGGTAATTACCAGTTGCCGTTTATGGTGCTTACCGGGCTTGCGGTGCTGATGACGGTGCTGGCCTGGATGATGCGGCGCGGGCCGAAGCGTGCCTGTAGCTGACGCCGCTTAGGTGTCGCTATGCCACTGCAATGACGCTTATTTGGCAGTAGTTCCTTCCTTGCTCTGGACGGCTGTGATAGAAGGCAGCCTTGATTTGCTGGAGTGCCTGCGTGGAGTCCGAATCCATCGTTTATGGTTGCATCCGAGACTGGCCATCGGACAGTCCGGCGGAGAGTCGACTGCGCCGTGAAATCAATCGGCAAGTGCTCGAAGAGCTACCGGCCGGCGATGCCTGGAGCTTTCTCGGGCGTGAGATGTTCGCCTGCTGTGAACAACCGGGCGATGGCTTGTACCAGACCCAGGTGATCCACTTCGGCGCCAGCTACCGTACGGTGGAGTATGAATGGAGCCTGTGGATCAAGCAGTTCGAGGCGCTGCTCAAGCGTCTGTACTGGGCCAGTGCGGTGGTGCACCTGGAAACCGAGCTGAACGGTACGCACACCTTTCGCTGGGAGTCCGACAGTGGCTTCCACAGCCCGCAGGAAGGTGAGTTGCGCGTGCGTTGTGCCTGGGAGCGCGAGGGCGGCCTGCGAGGGTAGCCTGCCACATGCCCCTTAGTCTGCAAGACCCTCAAGCGCATCCAGCCACTCTTTCGGTACATCGCGCTTCAGCGCCAGCTGGCATTGCTGGCTTTCCGCATCAAACACAATCACTGCCTGGCCCTTGCTCAGCGCGTGGCGTACCCGTTCGATACGCGTATCCAGTGGAGTCTCGTCGCCATTGTCGGTGCCGTCGCGGGTAACGAAGTCTTCGATCAGGCGGGTCAGGGTGTCAGCTTCGAGCAGGTGATAAGGGATCAGCACGGTAAGGCCTCCAGAGCGCAGCGCGGATGCTAGCAGGCCGTTGGGAAATTACCTATGTTGGCAGTACTGCGTTAAAAACTGCCTTGGAAAGCCCCTGATGGCAAACGTGCCTGAGCACGACCTCAGGGGCGACTCACAGGGCTCTGCGTGAGCATGTCTGCCGCGCCGCTACTGAACGGACGGCTCTGCAGGCTGCAGATACGCTTCCAGGGTGCTGTACAGCTTGGCACTGTCCAGGGGCTTGCCGAGGAAGTCATTCATGCCTGCATCAGCGCCATGCTGGCGGTGCTCATCCAGGATATGGGCTGTCAGGGCGATGATCGGTACGGCTGGCAGGTTGTACTGACGCTCCAGGCGACGGATTTGCCGGGTCGCTTCGAAACCGTCCATCTCTGGCATTTCGCAGTCCATCAGAATCAGTTGCGTGGCATTGGGGTCGCGTTGGTACTCATTCAGTGCAGCCAGGCCATTGGTCACCAGGCGCACGTTATAGCCACGTTTTTTCAGAAAGCCCTGCACCACCAGCTGGTTCACGGGGTTATCTTCGGCCACCAGGATGCAAGGCGCGGTGCCTGTATCTGTGTGGGTTTTGGGTTGCGGTTGGATTTCCACGATACGCGGCTCTTCGTACAGTTCGAGTAGGGCACTGCGCAGGGCGTTGATGGCCAGCGGCTGAGGCAGGCCGAGCAGGCGCAGGCCGGCGGAGCTGGGCAGTTGCTGACAGTGTTCGGGCGCGCAGAGCAGCAGCACGCGTTGCCCAGGTTGCAGCAGTGGACGCAGCGAATCCAGCCAGTGCTGAATGCTGCCCGGCCACGGTGCCATCAGCACCAGCAGTGGCGGGGTGGAGAAGTCTTCCAGGTAGCCTTGCAGGGTTTCCGGGTTCTGGCAGCGCTCGGTGCGCATGCCCCAACGCCCCAGCAAGCGGCTCAAGGCATCGAGGCCGAGACCGTCGAGTGACGTCAGCAGAGCGGTGCGGCCCTTGAGTAGCTCGTGCAGTGGGTCAGTCGGGAGTTCGTCAGCGCTTTGCGGCACATCGAAGGCAAAGCGCGTGCCCTGGCCGAGGGTGCTCTGCACCTCGATACGGCCGCCCATCATTTCCACCAGTTCCTTGCTGATCGCCAGACCCAGGCCGCTGCCACCATAACGGCGGGTGGTGCTGGAGTCGCCCTGGGCGAAGGATTCGAACAATTGGGTCAGAGCCGTGTCACTGATGCCAATGCCGCTGTCGCTGATGGCGAACACCAGATGCGGTTTGCCCTGGGAATCATTGCGCCGGCAGACATTCAGTGCGACGTGGCCTTCGGCGGTGAACTTCAGGGCATTGCTGAGCAGGTTCATCAGCACCTGCTTAAGCCGTGTCGGGTCACCCTGGGCACGGCGTGGCACGCCACTTTCCAGGCTGACATAGAGGCGCAGACGCTTATCCAGCGCCTGCCCGGTGAACAGGCTGAGGGTCTCAGAAATCAGTTCTTCCAAGTCGAATTCGATGTGTTCCAGGCTGAGCTTGCCAGATTCGATGCGCGCGTAATCGAGGATGTCGTTGATCACCGCCATCAGCGAGCTGCCGGAGCTGGAAATGGTGTCGACATAGAAGCGCTGGCTACGGTCCAGTGGGGTCTCTTTGAGCAGCTGCAACATGCCCAATACGCCGTTGAGTGGGGTGCGGATTTCATGGCTCATCTTGGCCAGAAAGCGGCTCTTGGCGAGGTTTTCGATTTCTGCTTGCTCAGCGGCGCGGCGCGACTGGAAACCTTCTTCCTTGAGCAGGTTGATGCGGTCGGCCAGGCCGATGGACAGGGTAATCAACTCGATGGTTACGCCGATTTTCACCACCGTTGCGCCGAACACACCCAGCACTTCCAGGCCCAGTGAGCCAGTGGTGGCTTGAATAAAGGCGAACAGCAGGATGGCCCAGGCCAGCGTGTAATAAGAGCCGTAACGTACACCGCGCCGCCATACATAGACCCCGGTGAGCAGCAAAATCAGTGACACCAGCGAGACCGTGACGCTGGCCAGAATATTCCACGCGTTGAAGCCGATCAGTGGTACCGACAACAGGCAGCCGGCGCAAGCCAGCATCAATAAGCGCAGGCCAGTGTCCAGGCGTGGAAAGTACTGGGGGGCATGCAGGAAGTGGCGGCTGAATTGAATGGCGGTGAGGCAATGCAGGTACATCAGGATGTAGATACTCACCGATTGGAACACCACATGCTCGGGCAGTAGCTTGAACAGCATGCCGTCGAAGCAGGCGGCCAGCAGGCCGACGTTGAGGTTGTAGGCCAGGTACCAGAGGTAGGCCGACTCGCGCAGTGAGATAAACAGGAACAGGTTGTAGCAGAACATCGCAAACAGCACGCCATAGAACGCGCCATTGAACCCCATGAGGTTTTCCTGGGCGGCCGCGCTGGCTTGATAGGTGCTGAAGAACAGCGGCATAAAGATCGTGCTGGTGGTCTCGACCCGGACCAGCAGGGTGCTTTCACCGGGCGTCAGCTCCAGTGGAAACCAGAAGTTGCGCACCTGCACAGGTCGTTGGGAGAAGGCAAAGCGGTCGCCGCTTTCCTGCATCTGCCACTGACCGTCAGCGTGGCGCAGGTATACCTGCAGGTGGTCCAGTAGGGGGTAGTTGACTTCCAGGTAGCCGGCAAGGTCCTGTGCCAGGCGGTTGTTCAGACGTACCTTGAACCACCAGATCGAATCATTTTTGCCGAGGTTGGCGTGTTCGCCGTTGACAGGGATAAAGCGATTATCGCTGAGCGCGCCGACCTGTTCGGCGCTCAGCATGCCTTTTGAATCTTCCAGGTAAGCCATGGACGGGCCTAGTGACAGACGCAAATCGGCGCTGTCCAGTGTGGCAGGCAGCAACGCCCACGCCGGCCCACACAGCCAGAACAGCACCATCGCCAGCCATATCCGAGGCATTCACCGACCTCAATATTATTATCTGAGGCCAGATCTGGCCTCGCGTCATGCTGTCACTTTGCCCGGATGCGTGCGGCCCTTCAAGCGTCCTGATCGCGGGGGCGCAATAAGCTGTCAACCGTCGGTACACGGGTATCACTTTCCATCTGGGCATCGTGCTCCAGTTGGTGGCTGAAGCGATCTAGCGAGCCCTTCGCCGGCTGGGCATCGCTGGAGAATACCGGTGGGCTGAGCACGTAAGCGGCAAGCAAACGGCTGAGGGATTTGAGGCTGTCGATATGCGTGCGTTCATAGCCGTGTGTGGCGTCGCAGCCGAAGGCCAGCAGGGCGGTGCGGATGTCGTGGCCGGCGGTGACTGCTGACTGTGCGTCGCTGTGGTAGTAGCGAAACAAGTCGCGACGTACCGGGATTTCATTCTCGCTGGCCAGGCGCAGCAGTTGGCGTGACAGGTGATAGTCGTAAGGCCCGCCTGAGTCCTGCATGGCCACGCTGACGGTTTGTTCGCTGGACTGTTGGCCCGGTGCAACCGGGGCGATGTCGATGCCGACAAATTCGCTGACATCCCAGGGCAGGGCTGCTGCCGCACCAGAACCGACTTCCTCGGTGATGGTAAACAGCGGGTGGCAGTCGATCTCTGGCTCCAGGCCGCTTTCTTTGATGGCCTTGAGTGCGGTAAGCAGCGCCGCGACGCCAGCTTTGTCATCCAGGTGACGCGCGCTGATATGCCCGCTCTCGGTAAATTCCGGCAGCGGATCGAAGGCGACAAAATCGCCCACCGAGATGCCCAGTGATTCGCAGTCAGCGCGAGTGCTGCAGTAAGCATCCAGGCGCAGTTCGACGTGGTCCCAGCTGATCGGCAATTGGTCCACGGCGGTATTGAACGCGTGCCCCGAGGCCATCAGCGGCAGTACGCTGCCACGAATCACGCCTTGGTCGGTAAACACGCTGACACGGCTGCCTTCGGCGAAACGGCTCGACCAGCAACCGACTGCGGCCAAGCCCAGGCGACCGTTGTCCTGCAGTTCGCGGACGATCGCGCCAATGGTGTCCAGGTGCGCCGAAACCGCGCGGTCCGGGCTGCTCTGTTTGCCTTTCAGGGTGCCGCGAATGGTGCCGCGACGGGTCATCTCGAAGGGGATGCCGATCTCCTCCAGACGCTCGGCGACGTAGCGCACGATGGTGTCGGTAAAGCCGGTGGGGCTGGGAATGGCGAGCATTTCCAACAGTACTTTCTGCAGATAGGCGAGGTCGGGTTCGGGGAGTTGCTGCATGGAGTCTCCTCTACGGCGATTGCGCCCCTCAGTCGTTGCTGGAGAGGGGCTGGGGAAGGGGTTAGCTAGGCGTTTGGCTCAAGGGGAACAGCAGGTCGAGAAAGCGCTCTGCTGTAGGTTGCGGCTGGTGGTTGGCCAGGCCGGCGCGTTCGTTGGCTTCGATAAACACGTACTCGGGCTGATCGGCGGCGGGCACCAACAGGTCGAGGCCGACCACCGGAATATCCAGGGCGCGGGCGGCTTTTACTGCAGCATCGGCCAGCACCGGGTGGAGGATGGCGGTGACGTCCTCCAGACTGCCGCCGGTGTGCAGGTTGGCGGTTTTGCGCACGGCCAGGCGCTGGCCGGCGGGTAGCACGCTGTCGTAGTCCACCCCGGCGGCATGCAGGGTGCGCAGGGTTTCAGCGTCCTTGGGAATGCGGCTTTCGCCTTCGGTGGCGGCTTGCCGTCGGCGACTTTGCGCATCGATCAGTTCGCCGATGCTGTGCTGGCCATCACCGATCACTTCCGCCGGGCGGCGAATGGCGGCGGCCACCACGGCAAAGCCGATCACCAGAATGCGCAGATCAAAGCCTGGGTGAAAGCTTTCCAGCAGCACGCGGCTGTCGAAGGTACTGGCGCGTTCGATGGCATCCTGCACATCCAGCGGCGTGCGCAGATCCACCGCCACGCCCTGGCCCTGTTCGCCATCCACCGGCTTGACCACCAGGCTGCCATGCTCGGCGAGAAACGCGGCGTTGTCCTCGGCGCTGCCGGCCAGGCGCTGGGCGGGCAGGTTCAAGCCAGCGCGAGCCAGAATGCGATGTGTCAGGCGCTTGTCCTGACACAGGGTCATGCTTACCGCGCTGGTCAGGTCGCTCAGGGATTCACGGCAGCGGATGCGCCGGCCGCCGTGGCTCAAGGTGAACAGCCCGGCGTCGGCGTCGTCGACCTGCACTTCGATGCCGCGTCGCAGCGCTTCATCGACGATGATTCGCGCGTAAGGGTTCATCGGTGTATGCGGGCCAGGGCCGAGGAACAGGGCTTCGTTGATGCCGTTTTTGCGCTTGATGCTGAAGGTCTGCAGCTCGCGAAAGCCCAGCTTGGCATAAAGGCCCTTGGCCTGTTCGTTGTCATGCAGCACGGACAGGTCCAGGTAGCTCAGCCCGCGGCTCATAAAGTGTTCGATCAGGTGACGCACCAGCACCTCGCCGACCCCTGGCCGGCTGCAGCGTGGGTCGACCGCCAGGCACCACAGGCTGCTGCCGTGGTCCGGGTCCTGATAGGCCTTGTGGTGGTTGAGGCCCATGACGCTGCCAATCACCGCGCCGCTGTCTTCATCCTCGGCCAGCCAATACACCGGCCCGCCCTGGTGGCGCGGAGTGAGTTTGCCAGTGTCGATCGGCAGCATGCCGCGCAGTTGATACAGCTCATTGATCGCCTGCCAGTCCTCGGCATTCTGCGCGCGGCGCACTCGGTAACCGCGAAAGCCCCGGCGCGCTGGGCGGTAGTCGGTAAACCAAAGGCGCAGCGTGTCGGAAGGATCGAGAAACAGCTGCTGCGGCGCTTGCGCGAGCACCTGGTGCGGTGCAGCAACATACAGGGCGATATCACGCTCGCCGGGTTGCTCGGTCAGCAGATCACTGGCCAGGGCGGCAGCATCCGGGTAGGTGTGGCCGAGCAGCAGGCGGCCCCAGCCGCAGTGCACCGCTTGCGGTTGGCTGGGCGGGGCGTTGTGGTCCTCGGCCAGGCGCGCCTGCAGGCGCTCGTAGGAGGGCGCTTGGCCGCGTAGCAGGCGTTGATTAAAGGCAGTGGCACGCATTGGAGGGGTTCCTTTGCCGTGAGCAGATTGCGTATTTCTGGGTTCAAACATGGCGGTGGATAGGCCTGTGCTCATCCACCGCAGCGGTCTACAGGCCGTGTTCGTTGAGCCAGAGATTCAGCGCCGCCAGTTGCCACAGCTTGGAGCCGCGCAAAGGCGTCAGTTGACCGTGCGGGTCACTCAGCAAACGATCCAGCATGGCCGGGTTGAACAGGCCGCGATCCTGGCTGGGGTCGAGCAGCAAATCACGCACCCAGCCGAGGGTGGCGCCTTCCAAGTGCTTGAGGCCAGGCACCGGGAAGTAACCCTTGGGCCGGTCGATCACCGCGCTGGGAATGACCTGGCGCGCGGCTTCCTTGAGCACATGCTTGCCGCCATCCGGCAGCTTGAAACGCCCAGGGATACGTGCCGAAAGCTCGGCCAGGCGATAGTCGAGGAACGGCGTGCGCGCCTCCAGACCCCAGGCCATGGTCATGTTATCGACCCGTTTGACCGGGTCGTCGACCAGCATCACCGTGCTGTCCAGGCGCAGCGCCTTATCCACAGCGGCCACGGCGCCAGGCTGGGCGAAATGCTCACGAACAAAGTCGCCAGCCATGTCGCCGGTTAGCCAGGCGGGCTGCACGCAGGCGGCGTATTCGTCGTAATCACGGTCGAAGAACGCCGCGCGGTAAGCGCCGAAGGCATCCTCGGCAGCGTCCACCTGCGGATACCAGTGGTAGCCGGCGAACAGCTCATCGGCGCCCTGGCCGCTCTGCACCACCTTGCAGTGCTTGGCCACCTCGCGTGACAGCAGGTAGAAAGCGATGCAGTCGTGGCTGACCATCGGCTCGCTCATGGCGCGAAAGGCCGCTGGCAGTTGTTCGAGAATCTCGTGCTCACCGATACGCAACTGATGATGACGGGTGGCGAAGTGCTCGGCGATCAGGTCGGAATACTGAAACTCGTCACCGCGTTCGCCGCCGGCATCCTGAAAGCCGATGGAGAAGGTCGACAGGTTGTCCACCCCGGCTTCACGCAGCAAGCCGACCAGCATGCTCGAGTCGACGCCGCCGGAGAGCAGTACGCCGACGTCCACGGCAGCGCGTTGGCGGATCGACACGGCTTCGCGCATGCCATCCAATACGCGCTCGCGCCATTCATCCAGGCCAAAGGTGATTTCGTCACGCTGCGGGCCGAAGTTCAGGTTCCACCAGGTCTGCTGCTCACAGTTGCCTTGGGCGTCGATGCGCATCCAGCTGGCTGGCGGCAGTTTCTCCACTCCGGCCAGCAGGGTGCGTGGCGCGGGCACCACCGCATGGAAGTTCAGGTAGTGATTGAGGGCGACGGGATCAAGGGTTTTGCCAATGTCACCGCCAGCCATCAATGCGGGCAGGCTGGAGGCAAAGCGCAGGCGTTCGCCGGTACGCGACAGGTACAGCGGTTTGACCCCGAGGCGGTCGCGGGCGATGAACAGCTGCTGGCGGTCACGTTCCCAGATGGCGAAGGCGAACATGCCATTGAGCTTGGGCAGCAGGTCTGTGCCCCAGGCGTGGTAGCCCTTGAGCAGCACTTCGGTGTCGCCACCGGAGAAGAAGCGATAGCCGAGGGCTTTCAGCTCCTCGCGCAGTTCCGGGTAGTTGTAGATGGCGCCGTTGAACACCATTGTCAGGCCCAGATCGCTGTCGATCATCGGCTGGCCGGAAGCTTCGGCCAGGTCCATGATTTTCAGGCGGCGATGGCCGAGGGCTAGCGGGCCCTGGCTGAAGAAGCCATGGGTATCGGGGCCGCGGGCGGCCATGTGGTGGGTGATTCGCTCGACTGCAGCCAGGTCTGCCGGTCGTTGATCAAAACGTAATTCTCCAGCTATTGCGCACATAATTCCTTACCGGTATTGCCGTTGGGGAGTGGTTCGGGGCTGCCGAACCTTTTACACCAAAACAAAATAATGCTTTCATGTCAAAGTTTTATATCGAATTAAAAGGCGTATATGGTCGATAAAAAGGTTTCTACTGAAATAGATGTTTCATCTGTTTCGGTCTTCGAGCTGCCGCTATTTCAGGCCTTGCGGCGTTTGCAGCAGGCCGGGGAAGTACATGCCAAACGGCTCGGTCGCTTTGGTGGGTTGACGCCGATGCAATTGATGATTCTGCAGGTGTTGGCGGGAGAGACACGCCTGACGGCCAGCGACCTCAGTGGTCGTGTCAGCCTGACGGCGGCCACCTTGTCGGGCATGCTCGATCGGCTGGAGGAGCGCGGCCTGCTGCAACGTCAGCGCGATGATCAGGATCGGCGCCGTCAGTGGCTGCTACTCAGCGAGCAGGGCCGCATGCTGCTGCAACAGGCGCCGAGCCTGCTGCCGCCGGAGTTTGTCGCGCGCTTTGCTGGGTTGGATGAGTGGGAGCGCCACAGCCTGACCGCCGCGTTGTTACGCGCGGCGCAGCTGTGTGGGGAAATGGAGTAAAACGTCGCGCCTGGGACGGCGCGGGGTTAGCGAGGACTAGCGCTGGGCGCTGAGCTTGGGCTGCTTGTACAGATCGATCAGCACCTGATCGAGAATCGACGAGGCGCCCCAGGGGCGTGGGTCGTTGAGGATGGCCACCACGGCCCAGCTGTTGCCGTTGCTGTCGCGGCTGAAACCGGCGATGGCACGCACGTTGTTCAGCGTACCGGTCTTGATCCGCGCTTCGCCCACCAGCGGGGTGCGGTGCAGGCGTTTGCGCATGGTGCCGTCCATTGCCACCAGCGGCAGTGAGGCCATGAACTCGGCGGCGTAAGGGCTCTTCCAGGCCGCCTGCAGCAGGGTCGCCATTTCCCGCGCACTGACCCGCTCGGCACGTGACAACCCGGAGCCGTTCTCCATCACCAGGTGCGGCGCGGTGATGCCTTTACGCGCCAGCCAGCTGCGAATCACTCGTTGCGCTGCCTTGCTGTCGTCCTGGTCGGCGGAGTTGCGAAACTGCGCGCCGAGGCTCAAGAACAGCTGTCGGGCCATGGTGTTGTTACTGTATTTGTTGATGTCGCGGATGATCTCGGTCAGGTCCGGCGAGTAGGCTCGGGCCAGCAGGCGGGCTTTTTCCGGCACAGGGGCGAGACGGTCCTTGCCCATGATGCTGCCGCCCAGTTCTTGCCAGATGGCGCGGATGGCGCCGGCGGCATAGCCCGGGTGATCCAGCAGCGACAGGTAGGTCTGCGAGCTGCAGCCTTCGGCCAGTTTGCCGGTCACGATGACCGTGGTGCCGTCAAATTCGGTGACCGGGTTGTAGCGGACATCCGGCCAGCCCGGGCATTTGGCTGCCGGCAGGGCTTTGACGCGGTTGTCGATGCGAATAGAGGCAATTGGCGGCTCGGCGGCGATATGTACCTTGCCACCCTCGGTGCGGGCGATAAAACGCAGCGCCTTAAGGTTGACCAGCAGTGAGTCGGGGGCCACCAGGAACGGCTTGTTGGCGTCGCCTCCGTCGTCATTGAAGCTGGGCAGCTGTGGCTGAACGAAGTGGCTGCGGTCGAGCACCAGGTCGCCTGTCACCTGCAGCACGCCGTTCGCACGCAGGTCGCGCATCATCAGCCAGAGCTTTTCCATGTTCAGCTTGGGGTCGCCGCCGCCCTTGAGGTACAGGTTGCCGTTAAGCACGCCGTTCTTCAGTTGGCCATCGGTGAAGAATTCGGTTTTCCACTGGTGGGTCGGGCCGAGCAGCTCAAGCGCTGCGTAGGTGGTGACCAGCTTCATGGTCGAGGCCGGGTTAACGGATATGTCGGCATTGAAATAAGTACTATTACCCGGGCCGTTGAGCGGCACGGTGACCACAGACAGTGACTGACTGCTGATCTTGTTGGCTTTCAATGACTGTTGAACTTTGTTTGACAAGCCCGGGGTGGCGGCCGCCAGCGGCAGACAAACAGGTAACAGCAGGCCGGCGATGGCCAGGTGACGTAGGCTTTTGATCATGGGCGACTCCCCTCTAACTGAGGGACAAAGGTGACGCGAGGCATCTAACGAGGTTCCGTCGCGGGTTGGGATAATGTTGGCAATTATGCCCCAAGACAGTTCCGGCTGAGTGGCAGTAAATGCGATTGGCCGGGCTTTTCTGCAGGCTATCGGTTGACCTGTCGTCTTCCAGACGGGCGCGTAGGCCGCGAAACTGCTAGAGTGCCGCGCATTATCACTTTTGAGGATTGTTCCATGGCTACTAACCGTTCCCGCCGTCTGCGCAAAAAACTCTGCGTGGATGAATTCCAGGAGCTGGGCTTTGAGCTGAACCTGAACTTCAAACAAGACCTGAGCGATGCAGCCATCGACAGCTTCTTGGAAGATTTTCTGCGTGACGCGATGGTCGCTAACGGCCTGGGCTATGTCGGCGGCGATGACTTCGGTCTGGTATGCCTGTCCAAGCGTGGCTCGGTCAATGAAGAGCAGCGTGCTGCTGTTGAAGCCTGGCTGAAAGGCCGTGACGAGCTGGTAGATTTCACTGCCAGCCCGCTGATCGATGTCTGGTACCCAGACAACTCGATCAATCAGGCCTAAGACCTGTGAACAGGGCATGCATCGCGCATGCCCTGTTGCTTTGCCCTCCTGCAATTTCCGTCAGTCGCTCAGTCCAGCCTTGGCCAGCAGCGCAGCGCTATCAACCTGATCAATCTGCTCACGGCGCAAAAAGCGTTCGGCGTATTGCAGGTAGATTTTCTCCCGCACGAACAGCCCGAACAACTCAGGGTCGATGTGTGCGCCCTTGCACATGCCCGCCATGATGTTGAGTGATTCCGACAAGAGTTTGCCTTTCTTGTAAGGCCGATCCACCGCTGTCAGCGCTTCGAAGATGTCCGCAATCGCCATCATCCGTGCTGGCAGGCTCATGTCTTCACGCTTAAGGCGTTTGGGGTAGCCCGTGCCGTCCATTTTTTCGTGGTGACCACCGGCAATTTCAGCGACGTTGGCCAGGTGCGCAGGGAAGGGCAGGTGGCTGAGCATGCGGATGGTCTGCACCATATGGCCGTTGATGATGAAGCGCTCCTCACTGGTCAAGGTGCCGCGTCCAATGCCAAGGTTATACAGCTCGCCACGATTGTGTTTGTAGTGCGGTATGTCCAGCTTGAAACCCCAGGGGTTGTCCTCGGCGATCAGTTCACTCTCAGGGCGCTCGATCAGGTGTTCGGGTTTGTCGCTGAGCAGCGTTTCCTGCACCGGTAAGGGCTGCGCCTGTGTACGCGACTGGCGCAGGTTTTCTTCCCAGGACACACCCAGGCGATCATCCAAAGTGCGCGCCCAGGTGCGTGCGCCGATGCGGCGCAGGCGTTCAAGATCGGCTTCGGCCATGGCTTCACCGCCCAGGTTGCAGCGGGCGATAAAGGCAAATTCGTCATCCAGAGTGGTGAGCAGTTCATCGCGCGCCTGGCCGAGGTTAGCAGCATCGCCACCCTGGCTGAGGTTCTCCCAGTAGCTGATCCAGGCATCGCGCTTGAGCACTTCGAAGCGCATGCGCACTTCGTGGATACGATCACAGATGGTTTCCAGCTTGGTGGCTTTATCCACCACGTATTCGGGCACAGTGACCTTGCCACAGTCATGCAGCCAGGCGGCGATATGCAGGGCCTCCCATTCTTCTTCACTGGGTTGGTAATCGCGGAATGCAGCTTCCTCGCTGGCTTCAGCCGCGCGGGCGAGCATCAGGGTAAGTTCCGGTACACGCTGGCAGTGGCCGCCGGTGTAAGGGCTTTTGGCGTCGATGGCGCCAGCGATCAATTGGATAAAGGCGTCGAGCAGTTTCTTTTGTTGATCGAGCAGGCGCTGGCTCTCAATGCACAGCGCCGCGACGCCGGAAACAGCCTCTACAAAGGCAATGCGCTCGGGGCGTAGCATGGCCAGGTCGGTTTCGTCACCGCTGTCGCGGTGCAGCAGTACCAGCACACCCAATGTCTGACCCTGGCGGTTATGCAGGCCGGTGCAGACCAGGTGCGCACGTGGGCTGTCGAGGGTATGCAGCAGGCTCTGGAAACCCTGCGCATGCTCGAACCCCAGCGCCACGGTGACGCTCGTGCCGCCGGTGGCCGTTTGCGCTAACCAGCTGGGCAGGGCGGGGTCATCGGGGTCGAAACTCGGGATGCGGTGTTCTTCCAGGTTGTGCTGCTGCTCGTTGATAAATAGGCCGTACGGCTCCAAGCGGCCGCTGCTGCTGTCGCGCAAATACAGCAGGCCACCGCTGGCTTCGCTGAGGTCGACGGTTTCACGCAGCACCCGGCGTAGCAAGGCATCGAAACGGGTTTCCGCTGAAAGCGTGGCGGTGATGTCGAGGAAACTGGAGATGGTGTCCTTCATCTTTCCCATCGACACGGCCAACTGGTCGACTTCCTTGACGAAGGAACGGCCGCTGGCCGGGTAATCGAAATTGAAACTGCGAATGGCTTCGGCCTCGCCCACCAGCAAGCGCAGCGGTTTGACCAGAATATTGGAAAGCAGCCAGCCCAGCGGTATGCATAAAAGCAGAATGCACAAGGTCAGTACCGCGCCCTGCCAGCGGATGCGGTAGGCATCCGCTAGCAGTTCGCTTTCTGGGGCCAGCAGGGCCAGGCGCAATCCCTGCGGGCCACCTTCGCTGAACTGGCTGTAAGAAATCTGCCAGCGCTGTTTATTCAGGCGCACGGCGCCCTGACGATCCGCGTCGAGCCCGAGGCGGAGAAAGTCGGCCAGCACTGGGCTGAGGTCTTTGACTTGCGCCAGTTGCAGCGTTTCTCCTGGGATTACCAGGCGCGCGCTGTCCGGGTATGCAACCGCGCTGCCATCGGGGCTGTACAGCACCACTTCGGTAGAGGGGGTCAGGCGGTGTTCGGCCAGGGTGGCGGACAGGTCATCAAGGGTCAGGTCGGCCCCCACCACTGTGGTTTCAGTGCTTTTGCGAGCCAGGGTGGTGCCAATTTCTCCCGTGGAGAAGAAGGCATAGGGCGCGGTGGTGAAGTGCTCCTGGCTCAGCAGGGCGCCGTTGTACCAGGGGCGAGTACGTGGGTCATAGGTTTCTTTAAGGTTCTGCCGCCTGCTAATTGGTTGCAGTTGTTTGTCGAAGAACAGGTATTCGGAGTCCAGGCGTTGTTCACTGATGCGGTCGATGCTCCACACTTGATAGGCCGCATTGTCGGGTGCAAAGAAAATCTGCCGCAGCTTCTCGCTGCGTAGTGGGCGCACCATAAAGAAACTGCCATCACCATAGCCGACATAGATTGAAGCCAGCTTGGGGTTGTCGCGCAGCGCCTGGCTGAAAATCGGCAGCATGACCATCCGTTCGTGGCGGTCGAGACCACTAAGCTGCTCGTTGCGCGCGAGCAGGTTGATCATGTTACGAATCGGTTGGTAGGTATTGCGCAGACTCGCCTGCACTTCTTTGCGCATCTGGGTGAACAGCTGGTCGCTGCTGCTGAGGATAATCTTGCTGGTCTGCTGGTAGTTGAAGTACCCCAGCACCACCCCGGAGCCCAGCAAAAGCAGGGTAAACAGCACGCTGATATGGATATGGAGCGGAAAACGTCGTTCCTTAGACCTTACTGTCTGCTGCATCCGCGCATGTCCTTTTATGCCTTGGCCAAGCGCAAAGCATAGTGGAGCATTGTGCGTTTTGCCGTGGCGCGGATGCCGGTTTATTACGCTGCAACAGCTCTAGATTGGACCTGTGCTGTGCTTGATTTTTTGCAGATTGTTTCGATGATCTAGCCAGCGCTCCAGGCCATACACCAGCAGCGCTACCAGCAAGGCCAGGGCCACACCAAGCAGGCTGTTGAACAAACGCACCTGAGGCAGCTGCCAGTCATGCGCCAGGCTTTCGGCCAGCAACACGAAGCACACCGTCGTTTGCAGCACAAACAGGCCGTAATGGTTGGCTTGCAGGGCACGGCTAAGGGCGATCAGCGGTAGCAGTGTGGCGACCATCAGTGCCGGGTTTTGCATGCTGTGACCGAGCAGGATCAGCAGTGCTGCGGCGCCCAGGCTGGCGAGGATCGATTGCACGGCCCTTACCAGACTGCCCTGGAAGTCCAGCTGCAGGGTGGTCACTACGGTCAGTGTCAGCCAGTAGCCACGGTGCAACTCAGCCAGGTTGACGATCAGCCCGGAGAGGGCAAACGCCAAGGTGCAACCCAGTGCATGCAGGCGCCACTTTTGCTGTGGCAGGCGTTTGGCGTGGCGTTTGAGCACCTTGAAGATGCTGATAAAACGCGGCATATACGGCCACATGCGCAAGCCATGCATGCCGCGCAGGCCGAAAGCCAGCAGCATCACCCAGAGTCCGCCGAGGATGAACAGCATGGCAATGGCATACGGGTTGTTCAGTGAGCCCAGGCCCTGCTGACCGTGGCCGAGGCACAGGCAGATGGCCAGGCCGATGCCCAACTTGCCGGCTTCGCTGCCAAAGCGCTGCAGCCAGGCGAGCAAGAAACCAAACACCGCGAACACCAGCAAGCTGGCATAGGGATGGCTGGCTGACCAGAAGCCCAACCCGGCGCTGCAGGCGCCCAGACCGCAGAGCATCAACATGCGCAGCATGCCCAGACGGTGCAGCGGGTTGGCCTGGGCAGCCTGGAAGGCACCTGCCGAAGCCCAGAGAAAACCCGGGTGAGCGCTGAACAGCCCGAGCAGCAGCGGCAGTGCACAGCCGAAGCCGGCAACCATCGCGGGGCCCCAGGCGGGCGGCCCGGCATGCCAGCTGAAGGTTTGTCGCAATAGGCTCGTCATGGCTTATACCGGGCTTGAGCGGCCCGTCATCTCACGGGCCATTTCAGTAGCGTAGCTGTCAGTCATGCCGGCGATAAAGTCGATCATCCGCAGGAATGAGCGGTACAACGGCCAGCTTGGGTCGGGTGCGTTTTTACCGAGCAGGTCAAGGATGCGTCGGTTCTTGAACGACGGTGTGCGCCCGCCATGCTGCTCCAGCGCTGCGCCGCAGAAAGCATTCAGCAGGATTTCCAGGGTGGTGTAGGCGCCGATCTCATGCAGGGTTTTGCGCTTGTCCTGAAAGATTTTCCGTCGGGCCATGTCCTTGGCACTTTGCACACAGCGCTTGGCGGTGCCGTGCATGTGCTCGACCAGATCACCCTGCAAGGTGCCGGCGAGCAGGGCATCCTGCTGTTCGACAAACGCTTCGGCGGCGGCATTGGTCAGGTGTTCGATGGCTTTGCCGCGCAGGATCGCCAGCTTCCGCCGCCGAGAATCGTCGGGGCCGAGTTGACGGTAGGTTTCCGGCAGGTCATCGCCGACCAGGTCGAGTAGCAGCGCCTCGACTTCGCTGTAATCGAGCAGCTCCATTTCCAGACCGTCTTCCAGGTCAATCAGGCCGTAGCAGATGTCATCTGCTGCCTCCATCAGATAGACCAGTGGATGACGCGCCCAGCGCTGTTCTTCCAGTTGCGGCAGGCCGAGTTTGCCGGCGATCTGCTCAAGCAGCGGTAACTCGCTCTGGTAGCAGCCGAACTTGTGCTTCTTGTAGCCCAGCGCTTCGGCGTGACGCGCGGTCCAGGGGTACTTGAGGTAGGTGCCGAGGGTTGCGTAAGTCAGCCGGGTACCGCCGTCGAACTGGTGGTATTCCAGCTGGGTGAGTACGCGAAAGCCCTGGGCATTGCCCTCGAAACTGAGAAAGTCGCCACGTTCGGCCGCGCTCATCGAGTCCAACCAGCCGCGTCCGGCGGCCTGCTGGAACCAGTGGCGGATGGCGTCTTCACCGGAGTGGCCGAAAGGTGGATTGCCGATGTCGTGGGCCAGGCAGGCGGACTGCACGACCATGCCCAGGTCGCTTGGCTCGCACCAGTCCGGCAGGGCATCGCGGATCATCTCGCCAACGCGCATACCCAGCGAGCGGCCCACGCAGCTTACTTCGAGCGAGTGGGTCAGGCGGGTGTGGATATGGTCGTTGCTGGAGACCGGGTGCACCTGGGTCTTGCGGCCCAGGCGGCGGAAGGCGCCGGAGAAGATGATGCGGTCATGGTCTTTGTGAAACGGGGTGCGGCCCAGTTCGGCGACGCTGTGCGTCGGCTTGCCGAGTCGTTCACGGTTGAGCAGGGTTTGCCAATCCAAGGGTTGTCCTCGCCGTTACCTGGCTGTGGCAGCTAGCTTCGGGGTTCTAAGCCGATGATGCAAGGCGTGCGGCCCCATACAGTCAAAACCCCGCAGCGTCGATATCGATCAGCAGCAGCCGTTTGCCGTTGTCGATGAATTGCCCGGCGGTCAGGCAGTACTGGTTGGTGGTGGCATCGCGGTAGGTGCTGGAGAGAATCAGCCGGCGTTCTTCCCAGCCTTCGGCCAGCAGTTGATAGAAGTAGGGGCGCCATGACCAGTTATGCCCGACGTAACGCGCATCGCTGTGCCAGCTGTGCTCGCGCCACTCCAGGTTGGCGGTCAGCTGGGTGCCGTGGCGGTCGCATTGGTAGATGCGCAGCAGCCATGGGTAGGCGTGCGGTTGCGGTAGCTGATCGGGCTGTGAGCCGCTTTCGATCCAGGTCTTGAAGCTGTTCATCAGCTCACCGAGCTGCTGGCGCAGGGTCATCAGTCGCGCGCGTTCGGCGAGTTTTTGCTGCACATAGTGGTCGCGCAGCTGGGCAAAGCGTTTGACGAATGCGCTGCTGCTGAAAAAGGCCTCTTCGGGTTTGGCAAACAGATAGCCCTGCACATAACGCGCGCCGCACTCCAGGGCGAAATCCAGCTCTGCCTCGGTCTCCACGCCTTCTGCAATGATCCAGCAGCCGGTCTTTTCTGCCATCTGCGCCAGCGCCTTGACGATCTCGCTGCTTGGCCCGCCACGGGCGGCTTGCTGAAACAGGCGCATGTCCAGCTTGAGGATGTCCGGCTGCAGGGCCAGTACGCGGTCGAGCTGCGAGTAGCCTGCACCGAAATCGTCGATGGCGATGCGTGCGCCGGCTTCTCGATAGCGTTCCACCACGCCCGGCAGGCGTGAGCTGGCGCCGCCCAGTTCGGTGATTTCAAAGACGATACGTGCAGGGTCAATGCCACTGCGTTGCAGCTGTTTGAGGCTGGGCAAGGCTTGTTCAGGGCGCAGCCGGCTGATCCAGCGTGGCGAGATATTCAGGCTGAGAAACCAGTCTTGCGGGGCTTCATGAAAGCGCTTCAGAGCTTGTTCACGGACTTCGCGATCAAGGCGGCGCAGCGCGGTAGGCGGGGTTTTCGGGTCACTGAACAATGGGCCTGCGGAGTGCAGCTGGCCATCAGCGCTGCGCAGGCGCGCCAGTGCTTCGACACCGGCAATACGTCCGGTGGCGGTATCGATAAAAGGTTGAAAAACAGCAAGCGGTTGACCGTTGAACACTGCGCAGTTCCTTAGCCAGGCAGACGCCCCGGTGGGCGGCGAAGCCAGGTGACTAAGCAAGATCGTGGCCAGATTAATCCCCTGCGCGGGTATCTTTAGTCGTGTCGGCGGATGTGTCTGGGCGTCGCGGCGGATTGCGCCGCAGCAGTGGGAAGGCGATCAGGGCGATACGCAGCCAACGGCGCCAGTGGCCACGGCGAATGCCGACGGTAGCCAGCAGCAGTGCGCCGCCAGCGACCCAAAGGGGTGCGTTGCTATTGCCAAGTTCTTCACGCCAGTGGTTGCGCCAGTACTGTGCCTGCCGCAGTGGTTGCAGCATCACCAGGGTTTCATGGCGCAGTTCCTGGCGGTACATTTGCAGACGCATGCGCAGCAGGGTTTTGCGCAGCTCGCGGCGCGAGGCCTTGGCGGGTAGCTCGGGCATAGTCATGGCAGCAGTTGCTCACGGTCGCGGGCCAGTTCTTCAAGGCTGGCGCTGAAGGGGGCAGGAGCATTGCGTACACGCTGCAACAGCGTGAACAGGGTGCCCAGCAGGCCCAGTGCATAGAAGCCACACAGGGCGCTGATAACCAGCAGACGGTGCGTCTCCCAGAAGGCAATCAGCAATGCAGCCGACAGGCCGATGATCAGCAGCAGGCCGAACAGCAAACTCAGACTTGTCAGCACCAGCAGGCTGAGGGTGTGGCTTTGCTGCTCTTTAAGCTCTTCGCCAAACAGCGCGATATGCCCCTGCAATAACCCCAGCAAGGCGCTGGCAAATCGCCGTGGCGAACTGCCGCGACTTGGCGGGGTGGACGGTGTTGCATCCATTAAGCGTTCTCTTTAGCGCCGGGTAATCAGCATGCCCAACAGCAGGCCAATGGCGGCAGCAATACCAAGGGTCTGCCATGGGTGAGTCTGCACATAGCCTTCGGTGGCTTCAATAGCCGCCTTGCCGCGCGCATGAAGTGCGTCTTCGGCGTTGTGCAGGGTGCTGCGCGCACGGCCCAGGCTGCTGCGGATCTGCTCGCGCAGCTCTTCGGCCTGCTCGCCGGCGAGGCTGGCGGAATGCTGCAACAAGCTTTCGGTGTCGCGCACCAGCGCCTGGAATTCGTCGAGTAACTGATCCGAGCTGGACGATACGGGGGTCTTACGAGCCATGGTGTCTCTCCTTATGAGGGGCAGTGTAGGGGGTTCGAGTCCTCTGTGGGGCAGTGGTTCCTTTTTTCTTCGGTGCAGGACGGATGCTGCCGACTGATCGGCTGGTACAGCGCTTGCATTGCGCTGGTGCGCGCCCTTGCAGATGCGCTCCTTTATGGGGCTGCGAGGGTTCTGGCCAGGACGCCGTGGTGCATCAATAACTTATTAATAACTATGGAATAAGTACTTCGAGGCAAGGTTCAGTCGGCACCGGCTTGGTGCTGTACAGCCTGGGCCTCGGCAAGCTGGATCATGATGGGTGCCGCCATATGGTGCGTATTTATTAGTTTGTGATCCGCTTTGGTGCTTTTTTCCCGCGACGGAGTTTTCTTCGCAGATGGAAAACATCAACAGTGCTGTGGAAACCCTGATTCACGGCTCCAATACCTTGTTTATCCTGCTCGGCGCCGTGATGGTGCTGGCTATGCATGCCGGCTTTGCCTTTCTTGAAGTGGGGACGGTCAGGCAGAAGAACCAGGTCAACGCCTTGTCGAAGATCATCTCCGACTTTGCCGTGTCGGCCCTGGCCTATTTCTTTGTTGGCTACTGGATTGCCTACGGTGTGACCTTCCTAGAGCCTGCCAGCGTGCTGACGGAAGGCAACGGCTATGCGCTGGTGAAGTTCTTCTTTCTGCTGACTTTTGCGGCGGCCATCCCGGCGATTATTTCCGGTGGTATCGCCGAGCGCGCCAAGTTCGGTCCGCAGTTGTGCGCCACTGTGCTGATCGTGGCCTTTATCTACCCCTTCTTCGAGGGGATGATCTGGAACGGCAACTACGGCGTCCAGGCCTGGCTGGAGGCGCAGTTCGGCGCCACCTTCCATGACTTTGCCGGCTCGGTGGTGGTACACGCGATGGGTGGCTGGCTGGCCTTTGGCGCGGTGATCCTCCTGGGGCGCCGTAACGGGCGTTACCGTGATGGCCGCTTGGTTGCTTTTGCCCCGTCAAATATTCCGTTCCTGGCGCTGGGTTCGTGGATTCTGATCATCGGCTGGTTCGGCTTTAACGTGATGAGCGCACAGACCCTGGGCAGCGTCAGTGGTCTGGTGGCGGTCAACACCCTGATGGCGATGGTCGGCGGTACGGTGGCGGCTTTGCTTGTTGGCCGTAACGACCCAGGCTTCCTGCATAACGGTCCGCTGGCTGGCCTGGTGGCGGTGTGTGCCGGTTCCGACCTGATGCACCCGGTTGGCGCTCTGGTTACTGGCGCGATTGCCGGTGCGTTGTTCGTCTGGGCGTTTACCGCGACCCAAGTGAAATGGAAGATCGACGACGTGCTCGGGGTTTGGCCGCTACACGGTCTGTGCGGCGTGTGGGGCGGTATTGCCTGCGGCATCTTCGGCCAAGAGATGTTGGGCGGCCTGGGCGGCGTCAGCCTGGCCAGCCAGTTTGTCGGCACCGCGCTGGGCGTGGTGGTGGCCTTGATTGGCGGCGTACTGGTTTATGGTGTGCTGAAGGCTACCGTGGGTATTCGCCTGAGCCAGGAGGAGGAGTACTACGGTGCTGACCTCTCGGTGCATAAGATTGGCGCTGTCAGCCAGGATTGATCGCTGAGCGTTAATGCAAAAGGCCCGGACAATATCCGGGCCTTTTTTATTACAACCGCTTAGGTGTTGAGGCTTAGAGCAGTGGCAGTGTGTAGCTGACGATCAGGCGGTTTTCGTCGAGATCGTTGGCAAAGTTCGAACGCACAGTCGCATTGCGCCAACGAACGCCGAGGTTCTTCAAAGCCCCTTCCTGGAACACATACATCAGCTCGGTGTTGCGTTCCCATTCCTTACCCTCGGAACGGTTGGCGGCCAGCTCAACGTTGTCACCGGTCAGGTAACGGGTCATGAACGTCAGGCCCGGAATGCCGATGCTGGCAAAGTTGAAGTCATACCGCGCCTGCCAGGACTGCTCGTCCTTGTTGGCAAAGTCACTGATTTGTACATAGTTGACCAAGAACGGATCGGTACTGGTAGCCAGGTAGGCAAAGCCAGTGTCACCACTCATCTTCTGGTAGCCCAAGCCAAAGCTGTGACCATCGATGCCGTACGTAATCATGGCGCCCAACGCCTTATTGTCGACGTTGCTACGACCGTCATCGGTGGATCGTGCGTAACGCAAGTCGGTTTTCAGGGTTTGCTTGTCTGCCAAGGGCAGGACATGGACCAGGTTGAAGGAGTTCTGCTTATACAAATCCTCCAGGTTGGAATAGTAGTAGGCGCCAGTCAGATTCTGAGTGAGCTTGTAAGTGCCACCGAGGAAAGTGAATGCGTCAGTGGTGCTGTCGCCTGTTACGTTAATCCCACGTCTGCCGCCACTGGTGATGGACAGGTCTTCGAAATCACCTGAGTTGCGGTTGTTAACTTCACGCACATAGCCGCCGTCCAGGATCAGCCCATCAATTTCCTGGGAAATCAGCTGACCACCTTTAAAAACTTGCGGTGTCAGGCGGCTGTCGCTGGACGCAATCGCCATGTTTTTATATTGCATATCGCCAACCCGCAGGGTTGTTTTGGAAACTTTCACTTTGCCAGCCACAGCCAGATCGGACGAATAGTCCTGCGATCCATTGGAGGATTTGTCTGGTGTCAGCAGATTGCTGCCGGCGGTGCCGTCACCTGAGTCGAGTTTGAAGCCGAGCATGCCGATAGCGTCGAGGCCAAAACCCACAGTGCCTTCGGTGTAGCCCGACTCGGCGCGCAGAATAAAACCTTGTGCCCACTCTTCGCTCTTGGCCTGACTAGGTGTTGGATTTGACGACTGACGAAAATCACGATTGAAGTAAAAGTTGCGAGCTTCAAGGGTTGCTTTGCTGTCCTTGATAAACTCTGCCTGGGCCAGCGATGGCAGGGTGAGGCAGGTGCCCAGTGTGGCGAATGCCACAGCGCGAGCGAGGGGAGATTGAGTCATTATTGTTAGCTCCTCGTGTGTGCGGGTCGGCTTGTGGCCGATCTGATACAGCGAGGCGCAATAAAGCATGGGGGCTTAGGCTTGGCTTTTAGACTTTGGTCTGCTCGGGCGCGCTCTGTGTGGGTGCGGCGTGCAACTGTCTGCGCTGCAATCGCTCTAGACTGCTGGATGCGCCGTTGATCGGTTTATCCGCAATCAGGCTAAAGTTTCATCCCGCACGGCCGCCAACCAGTCAGATACACCGCCCAGGTACTTTGCCATGAATCCTCTGGCCGCAAATTTATCCTCTGCTTCACGTCCTACCTCCGCCACTGCTCAGCCGGTTGTGCGCAATGCTGCTGACGCGCAGGCGACACTGGCCAACCGCTTGGCTGAACGCCTTGGGCTTGAGCCGGGTGCATTGGCCGGCAAGGCCAATGATTACACCCCGGAGAAAGTCGCCGGTCGTATTCTCGGTTTCATCGAGCAGCGCCTGCAAAGCGAGCAGGCGGCTGGTGCCGACCCCAGCAAGCTCAAGGGTTTGCTTGAACAGGCGCGCAGCGGCGTAGAGAAAGGCTTTGCTGAAGCGCGTAAGATTCTCGACGGCATGGGGGTGCTGCAAGGCAAGGTGGCGAGCGATATCGACGACACTTACCAGAAAATCCAGGACGGCTTCAGTGCCCTGGATAAACGCTTCAACCCGAGCACTCCAGCCAGTACCGGTAATGTTGCCGTAGCGGCCTACAGCGAGCGCTTCGCCGCCAAGGCGGAAACCTTCGAGATGCAAGTGACCACCCGTGATGGTGATCGCCTGCGCATCTCCATCGCCCAGGCTTCGGCCAACTGGTCGCAGAGCGCAGTGGCTGCCAGCAGTGACGGCAAGACCAGTTCGCTGGTGGCCAGCAGTCAGTCTGGCAGTTTGCAGATTGGTGCCTGGCAGGTCAGTGTCGAAGGTGAACTGGATGATGAGGAGCGTGGCGCGCTAGAGAAACTCTTCAGTCAGGTCCAGGACCTCTCCAACAAGTTCTATGCCGGCGATCTGTCCGGTGCCTTCGACCGCGCCATGGCGCTGGACATGGATGGCGAACAGTTAGCGTCGATGTCCCTGCGCCTCACTCAAACCACCGTTCGCCAAGCAACCGATGCCTATAGCGCCGTTGCACAGGACGGCGGCCAAGCAGCTAGCGCAGTAAACAGCTCGCTGATTGACTATGCCCAGGGCCTGCTCGACGCATTGCGCAGCGCCAATCAGGTGGCTGAAGAAGGCACCGCTAAAACCAGCTTGCTGGATATGCTCAAAGGCGGCTTCTCGCTGGATGAGCGTTTTGACAGCGGTCGCCTGGACAAGGCCGAGCAGCTCAACAGCCGCTTGCTCGATGGCCTGCAGAACCTGCTCAACCCCGCCCTAGACAGCAGCAAGTCCACGGACGCCTGAGCCGGGGGCAGTGCTAAACTGCACCTCCAGTAGCCAGTGGAGGTGCGCAGATGCTCCCGGAATGCCAATTATTCGGTACGCTCGGCTGTCACCTGTGTGAGGTGGCCGAGGCGTTGCTGATGCCTTTTGTCGAGCATGGCCTGTTGGTCGAGCTGGTCGATATCGCTGAGCAGGAGCATTGGGTCGAGGACTATGGTCTGCGCATTCCAGTGCTGCGCCGTATTGATACCGGTGCTGAGTTGAACTGGCCGTTCGAGGCTGAACAGATCGTTGAATTCTTGCGTAATAGTCATGATTAGTGCGTTGGCACGGATGGCATTTTTACAGGACAGATACGCATGAGCATCGTGCTGGGTGACGCACTGTCACTGCTGTTATTCCGCCTGCACAGCGGCCGTCTATTGGGCATTAATCTCCTGAAAGTGCAGGAAATCATTCCCTGCCCGGCGCTGACCAAACTGCCCAGTCGTCATCCTCATGTCCGTGGCGTTGCCACCTTGCGTGGCTCGGCGCTAACGGTGATTGATCTGGGCAAGGCGATCGGCGAGCAAGGCGTGCCGGGCAATGATGACGGCTGTCTGATCGTGACGGAGCTCAGTCGCTCTCGGCAGGGCCTGCATGTGCAGAGTGTCGAGCGCATCGTGCAGTGCTATACCCGTGACGTTCGTCCGCCGCCGGCCGCGTCCGGCAGCAAAGCCTTTATCACCGGCGTGACGCAGATCGACGGCAAGATTGTGCAGATCCTCGATATTGAAAAAGTCCTGCACGAACTCGCGCCGATGAGTATTGAGGAGTGGGATGATCAGCTGTTATCCGAGCGTGAGCGCGCGCTGCTTAAGGGGCGTCGTGTACTGGTGGTGGATGACTCCCACGTCGCCTTACAGCAGACCATGATTACCCTGCGCAAGCTGGAGCTGGATTGCCAAATGGTGCGCAGCGCCGCCGAAGCGCTGGAGTTACTGCAGCGTCAATTCGATGCCGGCGAGCCTATCGAGGTGTTGGTGTCGGATATCGAAATGCCGGAAATGGATGGCTATGACTTGGTGCGCACGCTGCGTAAAAAGCCGGATATCGGCCAGCTCTATGTGCTGCTGCACACCTCGCTCGACAGCACCATGAACACTGAAAAAGCCGAGGCAGTGGGCGCCAATGCGGTGTTGACCAAGTTCTCCACCGTGGATCTGAGCAAGGCCCTGGTGCATGCGTTCGAAAGCTTGCAATAGCCTTTCTCCAGGCATAAAAAAGCCCGCGATTAAGCGGGCTTTTTTATGTGATCTGGTCGGAGAGACAGGATTCGAACCTGCGACCTTCTCGTCCCGAACGAGACGCGCTACCAAGCTGCGCTACACTCCGAATGGGTCGAAATTTTACTGAGAAAGTTTTACCGCACAAGGGCTTAGGTTTTAATTTTTTCTATTGACCAAGCGCTTTGAATATATCGATCAGAGCCCAGGCGCTGGGCAAATAGTAGGTGGCAACGCCTGGGTTATCGGCTTACAGCTCTTTGACGGTACGCACTTGATCCTTGTTGACCTTAGCGCGTTTGCCATCGAGTTGTTCGAACTCGTAGAAGCCCGAGTCCTCGTCAAAATTCGGCTCATCGATGGTTTGAATTTCGCGGCCATCATTGAGGGTGATTACCGTTGGCGACGCGCAACCAGTCAGCGCGACCAGGCCCAAGGTAAGCAGCAATGCTGGAATAATCCGCTGAGACATGGGTTTCTCCTTGATTGGATAGAGGTTTTTACCCTGCTTGTGACGAAACTTTGCCGGTCAAGTTCCCTTGCCGGTGTTTATCCGCGTGTCGTCAGCAAGTCGGGCGTGTTGAAGTTGGCCAGGCGAGGGTCACCGAGTGGGCACTCCACTGTCAATGGATTAAGGCTGCGCAACCAGCGTTGCGGGCTGCGTTCGCCGGCTTGCCAGGCCTGCTCCAGGTCAGCATGCAGTGCACGGGGAATGACGCTGAACAGCGGTTCGAGAAACTCGCCCTGACGCACTACCACTGCGCGCTCACCGGCCAGGTTCAGTAGCGCCTCAAGCAGCTGTCTGTCGAGTTGCGGGGCGTCGCACGGCAGGATCAATACATTCGCCTGGCGTGCTGCACGCAGGCCGGCGCGAATGCCTGCGAGAGGGCCTTGGAAGTCCGCCTCGTCATCGCTGACCAAGCGATCCGCGAAGGGTGCATAGCGCTCGGCGTTGCGGTTGCAGGAGATAAGCAGGTCATCGGTTAGTGGCCGCACCAGCTCGTGCAGCCAAGCAATCAGCGGACGGCCTTGCCAGTCGAGCAGGCCCTTGTCGGCGCCGCCCATGCGTTGCCCACGGCCGCCTGCAAGCAGCAAAACAGAACAGCGGGGCAGGGTGGTGGGAGCGGGCATGCGCAGTCTCCGAAAGCGGGCCTGTGATATAACGGCGGGCATTATCGCCCATAACTGGAAGCCTGCCATGAACCACAAGGCCGAGGCACATTTCGTGCCCTTGAATATCGCGGTGTTGACCGTCAGCGACACCCGCAGCCTGGAAACTGACACCTCCGGCCAACTGTTTGTCGACCGCCTGCAGGCCGCCGGCCATCAGCTCGCCGCACGGGTTTTGCTGAAGGACGATCTGTACAAAATTCGCGCCCAGGTCGCCACCTGGATTGCCGAGGATCAGGTGCAGGTGGTGCTGATTACCGGCGGTACCGGCTTTACTGGTCGTGATAGCACACCGGAAGCGGTGAGCTGTTTGCTGGACAAGCAGGTCGATGGTTTTGGTGAGCTGTTCCGGCAGATTTCTGTGCCTGATATCGGCACCTCCACCATTCAGTCCCGCGCTCTGGCCGGTCTGGCCAATGGCACCCTGGTCTGCTGCCTGCCGGGCTCGACCAATGCCTGCCGTACTGCCTGGGATGGCATCCTGGGTGAGCAGCTGGATAACCGCCACCGCCCGTGCAATTTCGTTCCGCACCTCAAATCGGTGGCCGCCTGCGAGAGCCGTGGATGAGCTGCTGTGACAAGCCGGGATTGATGCCCGTTGAGGCGGCGCTGGCGCGGTTGCTGGCGCAGGCCGAGGCCAGCGCGATTGTTGAATGTGAGCGGGTCAAGCTGAGCGATGCCGCAGGCCGGGTATTGGCCGAGCCATTGCTGGCCGAGTTGGATCTGCCGCCCTGGGATAACAGCGCCATGGACGGGTATGCCCTGCGCTTGGTCGATTGGAATGGCGAGCCGCTGGTTGTCAGCCAACGCATCCAGGCCGGTAGCGCGCCTGCTCCTTTGCAGCCCGGCACCTGTGCGCGGATCTTTACCGGCGCGCCGCTGCCAGCCGGCGCTGATACTGTGGAAATGCAGGAAAACGCCGTGCTCGGCGAGGATGGCCGCGTCGCCTTTAGCGAGCCGCTCAAGCGCGGGCAGAACGTGCGCGCCCGGGGGCAGGAAACCCGTGTTGGCGATAGCGTTCTACCCGCCGGCACGCGTCTAGGTCCGATTGAGCTGGGTTTGGCGGCGTCCTTGGGTTGCGCTGAATTGAATGTACGCCGCCGACCTCGGGTGGCAGTGCTGTCCACGGGGGATGAGCTGGTCGAACCGGGCCAGCCGCTCGGGCCCGGGCAGATCTACAACAGCAATCGTCGCGTGCTGATCGCTTGGCTGCAGCGACTGGGCTGCGAAGTTGTGGATGGCGGCATTCTGCTCGATGACCTGGAGCAGACCCGCGCGGCGCTGGGCGCATTGAGCGACGTTGACCTGATTCTCTCCACCGGCGGCGTATCGGTGGGCGAGGCGGATTTCCTGGGTATGGCCTTGCGTGAAGAGGGCGAGCTGGCGCTGTGGAAACTGGCGATCAAACCGGGCAAACCGCTGACCTGCGGGCAGTTTCGCGGCGTCCCGGTGATCGGCCTGCCGGGTAATCCGGCTTCGACCCTGGTGACTTTCGGCCTGCTCGCGCGGCCTTATCTGCTGCGCCGTTTAGGTGTGCAGCGGGTCGAGCCGCTGGGCTTCCCGATGCCGGCGGGTTTCACCTGGAGCAAGCCGGGCAACCGCCGTGAATACCTGCGCGCGCGTCTGGAAAACGGCCGCGTGGTGCCTTATCCAAATCAAAGCTCCGGGGTGCTACGCAGCGCTGCCTGGGCTGAGGGTTTTGCCGAAGTGCTGGAGGGCACCACGCTTGCCGAGGGCGACAGCCTGAGGTTTATTCCGCTCAGCGAGATCCTCGGTTAGGTCCTCGTAGTTGCTGCCTCTTTGTAGTGGATGGCGCTTTACCCATCCACCAAGGTTGTCAGCTATTGCGCCGGCTCTCGCGAAATTCGCCTGGGGTCTGCCCGGTCCAGGTCTTGAAGCTGCGGTGGAACGAGCGCGACTCGGTAAACCCCAGATAGCTGGCGATATCCTGAATCGCCAGGTCGCTGCGCAGCAGGTAATGCTCGGCCAGTTCCTGGCGCAGTTCATCGAGAATCTGCTGGTAGCTGGTGCCGGCCAGTTGCAGGTGACGCTGCAGGGTGCGCACCGTCATGTTGAATTTCTCCGCCACGCGTTCCTTACGTGGCAGGCCATCCTTGAGCAGCAGGCGCAGGGCGTTTTTTACCCGCTGCGGCAGTGGCTCGTTGTCGTCCAGTCCAGCCATCAGCGTCAGGGCGTGTTCTTCCAGGGTGCGCAACAAGTTGGCGTCGGCCTGGCGCAGCGGCACAGCGAGGTATTCCAGCGGCACGATCAGCGCATTGCAGCTTTGCTCGAAGCGGATCGGGCAGCCGAAAATCGTCTGGTACTCGGCACTATCGGCGCCATCAGGCAGGGCGTGCTCGAACCACACCTCCCGTGGCGAGCTGTCTGAGTCGGAGATCCAGCGCGCATACAGCAACCACGAAGCCAGTACGTTTTCCACCATGTGCCGGCGGATCGGCTCAGCCTGATGGCGACAGGTCCAGATCAGGCGAACGTGATCTGCGCCGGCTTCGACCCGGCTGACACCCATGTCCCCCACCAGTTTCTCGTAAGGCACGATGCGGCTCATGGCCTCACCGAGGGTTGCGCAGTTCATGGTGATATAGCCCAGCACGCTCCACGAACCCGGCTGCACAAAGCGCGCGCAGTGCAGGCCAAACAGCGGATCAGCCGACACCTTGAGCAAGTGATCGAGCAGGCGCTCATGGGTTTCACTGGGGATGCGTTTGCTGTTGTCGGCCAGGTCCTCGGTCTTGATGCCGGCGGCCGTCAACGCCTGGTCGATATCCAGGCCCAATTGCTCGGCGTGGCGCAGGTACTTGAGCAGGGAAGGGACAGAGGTATAACCGAGGTTTTCCATGAACTGTTCTTATTCTGAATGTCTTGATTGGCGATATCGCCTGGCTCGATACGACAGTGACGCCTTGAAACGGCCAGCTAGTATAGGCAGCCATCGAGGGTGACTGAAATATCCGGGAGATACAGATGCGACGTTGGAACGGCTGGGGTGATGACGCAACAGTGGTGGAACTGCCGGCCCATGGCGAGGCTTTTCTTACCGAACTGGTCGGCTCGGGTCAGTTGCTGGCCGATGCCAGCCTGGAGCAGGTTCTGGCGCAGGTGCCGGCCTCGCGTCTGCAGGCCCACCCGCTGATTTGCCTGAATGCCGAAGACCGCGTGCGTCACGCCCGTGGCCAGAGCCTGCCGGACTGGCTGGCGATGCGTTCCGGCGATTTTGGCGTGTTTCCCGATGGCGTGGCCTACCCGGAAAGCGCTGCGCAGGTCCGCGAGTTGCTGGCCTGGGCCAGCCAGCATGACCTGATCGTCATTCCTTACGGCGGTGGCACCTCGGTGGCCGGTCATATCAACCCACAGGCCAGCAACAAACCGGTGCTGACCCTGTCGCTGGCGCGCATGAGCAAGCTGATCGAGATCGACCACGACAGCCTGATTGCCACCTTTGGCCCTGGCGCCAATGGTCCGCAAGTGGAAAGCCAGCTGCGCGCGCAGGGCTACACCCTGGGCCATTTCCCGCAGTCCTGGGAGCTGTCGACCCTCGGTGGTTGGGTCGCCAGTCGTTCCAGTGGCCAGCAGTCGCTGCGCTACGGACGTATCGAGCAATTGTTTGCCGGCGGCAAGGTCGAGACCTTCGCCGGCACCCTGGAAATTCCGACCTTCCCGGCATCCGCTGCGGGCCCTGATCTGCGCGAAATCCTCATGGGTTCGGAAGGGCGCTTCGGCATCATCTCCGAGGTCAAGGTACGCATCACCCGCCTGGCCGAGCAGGAAAATTTCTACGCGGTATTTTTGCCCAACTGGCAGCAGGCGCTGAGCGCCATTCGCAGCCTGGCCCAGGCGCGGGTGCCGTTGTCGATGCTGCGTCTGTCCAACGCCATTGAGACTAAAACCCAGCTGGCCCTGGCCGGCCATCCGCAGCAAATCGCCTGGCTGGAGAAATACCTGGCCCTGCGCGGCGCCCGCGAGGGCAAGTGCATGCTGACCTTCGGCGTTACCGGCAGCCGTACGCAGAATGCCGCCTCGCTGAAGCAGGCGAAGAAGTTGCTGAAGAGCTTTGGTGGCGTATCTACCGGCACCTTGTTGGGCAAGAAATGGGCAGAAAACCGCTTCCGTTTCCCCTACTTGCGCCACGGCCTGTGGGCCGCTGGCTATGCGGTGGACACCCTGGAAACCGCCACCGACTGGAGCAATGTCGATAACCTGCTGAACAAGGTCGAAACCAGCCTGCGCTCAGGCCTGAGTGAGGAGGGCGAGCAGGTGCATGTGTTTACCCACCTGTCCCACGTCTACAACGAAGGCTCCAGCATCTACACCACTTACGTGTTCCGCCCAGGTGCGAACTACGCCGAGGCCATAGCGCGCTGGCAGAAGCTCAAGCATGCCGCCAGCCTGACCATCGCCGAGAACCGCGGCACCATCAGTCATCAGCACGGCGTCGGCCGCGATCACGCGCCTTACCTGCCGGTGGAGAAGGGCGAGCTGGGTATGGCCACCCTCAAGGCGCTGGCTGGGCATTTCGACCCTGAGCAGCGCCTGGCACCTGGCGTGTTGCTGCAGGATTGATGATGAGCCAGTGGAACGCCGCCTGGCGTGAACAGGCACTGCCTGAGCTGGCTGCACGCGACTGGGACCTGATCGTCGTCGGCGGCGGCATCAGCGGTGCCGGAATTTTGCGTGAAGCGGCGCGGCGCGGTTGGAAATGCCTGCTGCTGGAGCAGCGCGACTTTGCCTGGGGCACTTCCAGTCGCTCCTCGAAGATGGTGCATGGCGGGCTGCGCTATATCGTCAAGGGCCAGTTCGGCCTGACCCGCGATTCGGTGCGCGAGCGCGAGCGCTTGCTGCAGGAAGCGCCGGGGTTGGTCGACCCCTTGAGTTTTATCATGGCGCATTACCAAGGCGGCTTTCCCGGCCCGCGAGTGTTCGGCGGGCTGCTGGCGGTGTACGACGCCCTGGCCGGCAAGCGCAATCACCTGTACTACCCGTTGCAGCAACTGCGTTATCTGGCCCCAGGTCTGAAGGAAGACGGCCTGCTTGGCGGTACGCGCTTTTTCGATGCGGTCACCGATGATGCGCGCCTGGTACAGCGCGTGCTGGGTGAGGCCCGTGCCGACGGCGGCGAAGCGCTCAATGGCATGCGCGTGGTCGAGTTACGGCGCGAAGAAGGGCGTGTCACTGGCCTGCTCGCCGAAGACAGCGAAAGCGGCCTGCAGTACCGCTTCAAGACCCGTGCGGTGGCGCAGGCCACAGGTGCATGGGCCGATCAGCTGCGGCAGAAAAGCGGGCTGGAGCATATCCGTCCGCTGCGCGGCAGCCACCTGCTGGTGCCGGCCTGGCGCCTTCCGGTGGCACATGCGTTTAGCTTTATGCATGCGGCGGACAAGCGTCCGGTGTTTGTCTTCCCCTGGGAAGGCGCGACGGTGATTGGCACCACCGACCTGGATCATCCGGCACCGCTAGCCGAAGAAGCACGGATCAGCTCGGATGAGGTTAAGTATTTACTAGATGCCTGCGCTCAGCAGTTTCCTACGGCACAGATCAAGGCAGCGGATGTGCTGTCGACCTGGGCCGGGGTACGCCCGGTGGTCACGGATGGCAGTGAAGGGCGCAAACCTTCGGATGAAAAGCGCGAGCATGCGCTGTGGGTTGAGCCCGGTTGCGTGACCCTGGCCGGTGGCAAGCTGACCACTTTCCGCCTGTTGGCGCTGGAAGTGCTGCAGGCTTGCGCGCCGATGGTTGGCCGTACGCTGGATGATCAGGGCGCGGCGACCTTTGCTGTCGTACCGCAGCAGCCGATGCCGCAGTTAAGCCCGGCTCAGCAGAAGCGCCTGATTGGTCGTTATGGCCGGGCGCTGCCGCGGGTGTTGGCGTTGCTCGATGAACTGGGTGTCGAGCAGGTTTCCGGCACGGACACGCTGTGGGCAGAACTGGCCTGGGCGGCCGAGCAGGAACTGGTGCTGCACCTGGATGACCTGCTGCTACGCCGCACCCGTTTGGGCCTGCTGTTGGCGTGCGGCGCGGCGGCCGAACTGCCGCGAATCCGTGTGCTGTGTCAGGCCCGCCTGGGGTGGGATGAAGCGCGCTGGCAAGAGGAAGAACAAGCGTATCTGCAACTTTGGCAGCGTTGCTACAGCCTGCCGGCAGAAGATGGATCACGAGGAAGGACGGCGTCTTGAGCGAGAAAAGTTATCTGCTGGCCATCGACAATGGCACCCAGAGCATTCGGGCGCTGTTGTTTGATCTTCAGGGCAATCTGCTCGCCAAGGGCAAGGTGGAGCTTGAGGCTTATTACTCCAAGCAACCCGGCTGGGCCGAGCAGGATCCGGAATACTACTGGGCCAGCCTCGGTGAAGCCTGCGCACAGCTGTGGCAGCAAGTGGATATCGACCGTAGCCTGATCAAGGGTGTGTCACTCACCACCCAGCGTGGCACCCTGATCAATGTTGACTCGCAAGGCCAACCGCTGAGACCCGCGATGCTCTGGCTCGATCAGCGTCAGGCCAAGGTCGAAGGGCGGATCACCGGGCCCTGGGGGTGGCTGTTCAAGATCGCTGGGGTGCAAGCCACGGTGGATTACTTCCGCGCCCAGGCGGAGGTTAACTGGATCGCCCAGAACCAGCCGGACATCTGGGCCAAGACGCACAAGGTGCTGCTGCTTTCGGGGTTTCTCACCCATCGGCTGTGCGGAAAGTTTGTCGATTCCCTGACCAGCTGTGTGGCCTACCTGCCGTTCGACTACAAACGCCTGCAGTGGGCCAAACCCGGCGACTGGAAATGGCAGGCCATGCCGGTGCGTCGCGAGCAGTTGCCGGAGCTGTGCAAGCCTGGCGAATTGCTCGGCCACATCACGGCGGCTGCCAGCCGACATACCGGGATTCCTGAAGGCCTGCCGCTGATTGCCGCAGGCGCTGACAAAGCCTGTGAGGTGCTTGGCGCGGGCGGCGTAGAGCCGACCATGGCGTGCTTGTCCTACGGCACTACGGCGACCATCAACACCACGCGCAGCAAATATCTGGAAACTATCCCGCTGATCCCGCCATACCCCTCGGCGATTCCTGATCACTTCAACACCGAGGTGATGATTTATCGCGGTTTCTGGATGGTCAGTTGGTTCAAGCAGGAGTTTGGCCTGCGTGAGATGCAGCGGGCCAAGGAGTTGGGCGTAGAGCCTGAGGCGCTGTTCGATGAGCTGGTCAACAGCGTGCCGGCAGGCTCCATGGGCCTGATGCTGCAACCCTACTGGTCGCCGGGTATCCGCGAACCGGGGCTGGAGGCCAAAGGCTCGATCATCGGCTTTGGTGACGTGCACACCCGCGCGCACATCTACCGGGCAATTCTTGAAGGCTTGGCTTATGCCCTGCGCCAGGGCAAGGAGAAGATCGAGAAGCGTTCGGGCACGCGCATCACCCGCCTGCGCGTTTCTGGTGGTGGTTCACAGAGCGATGCGGCGATGCAGCTGACGGCCGATATCTTCGGCCTGCCTGCCGAGCGCCCGCATCTGTATGAAACCAGCGGCCTGGGCGCGGCGATCAATTGTGCGGTGGGGCTGGGTCTGCACCCAGATTACCCAGCAGCGATCAAAGCCATGACCCGGGTCGGTGATGTGTTCACACCCAATCCAGAGGCGCAGCGCACCTATCAGCAGCTGTATACCCAGGTTTATCAGCGCATGTACAAGCAGCTGAAGCCGCTGTATCAGACCATTCGCAAGATTACTGGGTATCCGGCGTAAAGCCGCTTAGCGGCGCACGGGTTCTGCTGCGCCGCTAAGCCATCTCTGCTGGTTATGCCACATCCACCAGGATGATTTCGCTGTCTTCGATGGCCGTTACGCGGATCACTTCTTCATCGCTGACTGCAACACCATCACGAGCCTGGGCGCTGACGCCGTTGACTTCAATGCTGCCGCTGGCGGCCACCAGATAAGCCTTGCGAGAAGCACCAATCGGATACTCGGTGCTCTGCCCGGCTTGCAGGGTGGCTGCGGCCATCCGCGCATTGGTACGGATCGACAAGGCGTCCTGGTCTTCGGCAAAGCCGCTGGCCAGGGTGACGAAGGTGCCGGCGCGCTCACCTTTAGGGAACGGCTTGGCGCCCCAGGACGGCGGTAGGCCCGACTGGTTGGGTTGAATCCAGATCTGGAAGATCTTGGTGGTGGTGTCTTCCAGGTTGTATTCGCTGTGGGCAATCCCGGTGCCGGCGCTCATCACTTGCACATCACCGGCTTCGGTACGGCCATGGTTACCCAAGTTGTCCTTGTGGGTGATGGCCCCTTGGCGTACATAGGTGATGATTTCCATGTCGCGGTGCGGGTGGGTCGGAAAGCCGGTGTGCGGCGCGATTTCATCATCGTTCCAGACCCGCAGCGGCCCCCAGTTCATGCGCGCTGGGTCATAGTATTCGGCAAAGGAAAAATGATGGCGGGCATTCAGCCAACCGTGATGGGCACCGCCGAGCTCGGCGAAGGGGCGTACGTCGATCATCTGCATATCCTCATTTAAGGAGCACCGGCTTTCAGCGGCGGTGTTCATTGGCGATGTAAGGATGATCCAATAAATCAATACGATTAAAAATGCGTAAATATTGAGCTTAATAATCTATTTAGCTGATGTTTATTTCGTCACCAGCCGGCTGGTGCAACCTCATGCCCTGTTGCTGAATCTTTGTGTTGAAACGTGAAAGGATGCTGTGAATGCAAGAACGTAAAGCGCTGCTGATCCTGCATGGCAAGCAAGCTCTCAATGCCGAGGTGCGCGCTGCGGTGCAGGCGCGTCGTGAAGAGGGCTGGCAAGTGGATGTGCGGGTCACCTGGGAGGGTGGCGATGCACAGCGTCTGGTCAACGAGGCGTTGCAGGCGGGCTACCCAACCCTTATTGCCGGCGGTGGTGATGGCACTCTGCGTGACGTGGCTGAAGCTATGGCGTTGGCAAAAACCAAGGCCAGTCTGGCGCTGTTGCCGTTGGGTACAGCCAATGATTTTGCGCGTGCGGCCGGTATTCCGCTCGAGCCACTGGCTGCGTTGAGCTTGTTGGATATACCGGCGCAGCCGATCGATCTGGGCGAAGTGGATGGTCAGGTGTTCCTGAATATGGCCACGGGCGGTTTTGGCTCTAACGTCACCGCCAACACGTCGGAAGACCTCAAACGCATGCTCGGCGGTGCGGCTTATTTTTTGACGGGCTTGACCCGTTTTGCCGAAGTGCAATCGTCGTTTGGCCGCTTTACCGGACCGGATTTTCAGTGGGAAGGCGAGTTTCTCGCACTCGGCATCGGCAATGGTCGGCAGGCCGGCGGTGGGCATGTGCTATGCCCGCAGGCGCGAGTCAACGATGGTTTGTTGGATGTCTGCATCGTGCCGGCGGCAGCGGATGTGGTAGGCACCCTCGGTACGCTGCTGTCTGGCGGAATCAATGGCCTGCAGAGTGTAGCCCTCAGCGCACGGCTGCCTTGGCTGGAAGTCGAAGCCCCCGAAGGCCTGGATCTCAACTTGGACGGTGAGCCGATGGAAAGCCGCAAACTGCGGTTTACGGCCAGGCCGAAGGCGTTACGCGTGCATTTGCCGGAAGACTCGCCGCTGCTGGTTGAATAAGTCGAGCGGCTTCTGCCGCCTGACTGGCCTAGTCGCCGCGCTTATCGCATGATGGCGCTGCGCCATCTGCCTTCAGATGCACGGCAGATGGCCGATACACCCGGGTATGGCTATTTGAGCTAGGCTAGATCGATAAGTGAACAGGAGCGCATGATGGCCGGCATTCTCGACTCAGTGAACCAACGCACCCAGCTGGTGGGTGAGAACCGCTTGGAAATTCTCATGTTCCGCCTGGCGGGTCGGCAACTGTTTGCGATCAACGTCTTCAAGGTGCAGGAAGTCCTGCAAATGCCCAAGCTGACTCTGATGCCGCAGCGCCATCGTTTTGTCTGTGGGGTGGTCAACCTGCGTGGGCAGACGTTGCCAGTGATCGATCTGTCCCAGGCCATCGGCATGCGCCCGATTGTGCCGGATGAGCGCAGCACCATTATCGTCACTGAGTACAACCGCTCGGTGCAGGCTTTTCTGGTCGGTGGGGTTGAACGCATCCTCAACCTCAATTGGGAATCCATCCTGCCGCCACCCGGTGGCGCCGGGCGTCAGCATTACCTGACCGCCATCACCAAGGTTGAAGACCAGATCGTCGAAGTGATCGACGTGGAAAAAGTCTTGGCGGAAATCAGCCCGATGAGCACCAAGGTCTCTCCGGAAAAACTCGCCGATCCGTTGCTGGAGCATGCCAAAGGACGCGAAGTGCTGCTGGTGGATGACTCCAACGTGGCCATGAGTCAGCTCAAGGGCACCATGGCGCAATTGGATATCCGTTGCCATGCCGCCAGTGATGGCTTGCGTGCCCTTAACCTGCTGAAGAGCTGGGCTGATGCCGGCGTCGATGTGCATGAAAAGTTGTTGATGGTGATCACCGATGCGGAAATGCCGGAGATGGACGGCTACCGCCTGACCACCGAAATTCGCAACGACTCACGTCTCAAGGACTTGTACGTGGTACTGCACACCTCGCTGTCAGGCAGTTTCAACGAGGCCATGGTTAAGAAGGTCGGCTGCGACAACTTCCTCTCCAAGTTTCAGCCGGACAAATTGGTGGATGTGGTGCACCAGCGTTTGGCCCTGTTGCACCCCGAGGAATAAGCCTGACGCGGGCGTCAGGCTGGCATGCACCTTCTGTTTATTCGCTTAGCCGCTGGCGCAGGTGTTCAATGCGCTCGCGGTTAACGTCGAAATCCGCGTAGCCCAGGCGCGATGCCGAGCGCACATCCACCCCGGCCGCACCGATCATAAATTCCACATCATCGACAAAGCGCATCAGCTTGCTGCTGAATTCGGCGCGCAAATACCCCGGAGCCTCCTCCACCACGCTCACGCGTGGCTCTGCACTGAGTAACGCCTTCAGGCGTGCCTGGGTTTCTTCGGCGGTACCTTGCAGTGGCAGCGGTTCAATTGCATGTCGCGCATCGCTGGCCTGGCTGTTTACGCAGTTCGGTGAGTCTGGGCAGGCGCTCAGTTGTCCATCATGGATGCCCAGGTTATCCGGCGCAGTACCGCTGCAAGCGCTTAGCAACACCAGTAGCGGCAGGGCCAAAGCGGGCTTGTAGGTACGTCGGGTTGCTCGTATAAGTGCGTTTTGCCAAACGGAAGCTGGACTCATGTTGCATCTCTCCGGGTTGTACCGTTATCCACTGAAGTCGGCGGCGGGCGAAGCCCTGCGCGAAACGATGCTGGACGCTTTGGGCGTACAGGGTGATCGTCGCTGGATGGTAGTCGATGCTGAATCTGGACGCTTCCTTACGCAACGCCTGCTGGCGCAGATGACTCAGTTGCAGGCGCGCTGGCTGGGTAGCACGCACCTGCAACTGAGTGCACCGGGCATGGCTGATCTGCAGGTAGCGGTGCCGGATGACAGTGCGCTGCTGCGCGGTGTGACCATCTGGCGCGACAGCTTGCAAGTGCCCGATGCCGGTGATCAGGCGGCGCATTGGCTTAGCCAATTGCTTGGCCGTGCCTGCCGCCTGGTTCAGGTCTCAGAACCGCGGGCGCGGCAGGTCGATACGGCGTATGCCGAGGCGGGCGACAAGGTGGCGTTTGCCGATGGCTTTCCTCTACTGCTGATCGGTCAGGCGTCGTTGGATGACCTCTCGGCGCGCGTCGGTCGACCGTTGCCGATGCTGCGTTTTCGCCCGAATCTGGTGGTCAGTGGCAGTGAGCCCTATGCCGAAGACAGTTGGAAGCGCATCCGTATTGGTGAGCTGGAGTTTCGGGTGGTCAAGGGCTGCTCGCGCTGCATCATGACCACCCTCGACCCGCAGACGGGCGAGCGCAGCGCCGATCGCGAACCGCTGGCTACCCTGAAAACCTACCGTGAGCGTGAAGGCGAGGTGTATTTCGGGCAGAACCTGATCGCCTGTGGCGAAGGGCAGCTACGTCTAGATATGCCGGTGCAGGTGCTGGAGTAAGCGGGCAAGGCACGCTCAACCGTTGCAGTTGAGCGTGCCAATTTAGCCGTTACTGGTCGAAGTAACGCTCGTGCCATGCCACCAGTGGCTGCGGCGCGTTGAGCTTCTCGCCGTAGATCACCGAGTAGGACAGCACGTTCTGTACGTACTGGCGGGTTTCATCAAACGGGATGTTCTCGATCCATACGTCATACGACAGATGATCCGCGCCGCGCAGCCACTGCCGCACGCGCCCTGGGCCGGCGTTGTAGGCCGCAGAGGCGAGCACGCGGTTGCCGTTGAACTGGCCGTAGATCTGGCTCAAATAGGCCGCACCCAGTTGGATATTGACTTCCGGACGGTAGGCCAGCTGTGGCGATGACAGCGGAATGCCAAAACGTTTGGCGGTTTCCTTGGCAGTGGCTGGCATCAGCTGCATCAAACCCATGGCGCCGACGTGGGATTTGGCATCGGCCATAAAGGCGCTTTCCTGGCGGGTGACGGCAAATACCCAGCTGGAATGGATGTCGCGGTTTTTCGCTTCACGCACCAAGTGTTCGCGGTGCGCCATGGGGAAGCGTACGTCCAAATCGTCCCAATACTGTGCCTGGCTGATGGTGCGGATGGCCGGGAAGTACCAGCCCATCTCATAGGCTAGGCGCGCCTGGGCAACCATTTCATCACGGCTGAACAGGCGGCTGACGTTGTACCACTCGCGGCGGCCATCGGCGACCTGACCACGGGCGTGGAACTCTAGAGCACGGCGAATCGCTGCCGAATTTCGCACCTTCTGGATGGTCTGTGGGCTCAGAGCCAGTGGTTTGTTGTTCAGTTGATAAGGCGCCTGCACCTGGTCGGCGGCCATAAAGCCGTAGAAGTCTCGTTCCTTGGCCAGTGCCTGATACAGCGCTTTCGGTTCTTGGCTGTTGGGCTGCGCCAGTTGCAGGCTGCGCGCCTGCCAGTAACGCCAGCGGTTGGTGTTACCCAGTTCCGCAGGCATCCGGCGCGTCAGCTGGTTGGCCTCATCCCAGCGGCCCAGGCGCAGCAGTAGGCGGGCGCGCCACTCGCTTACGGTGTTATCACGCAGCTCGGGGTCGTACTTGGCCATGACCTGTAGAGCGCGGGAGTCGAAGCGCTTGGCCAGGGTCAGACCGATTTCGCGGGCAATAGCCACCTGCTCGTCGCTGGAGAACTTCATCCGTTGGGCGTAGCCATCGAGCAGCTTGAGTGCGCTTTCCGGGTCCTGGCGGGCCAGGCGGCGCAGGCCGAGGCCAACTACATCGGCCATGGCCGGGTCGGTCTGGGTAAAACGCGAGGTCTGCTTCAGCAACTCAGGCTTCTGCGCCACTTCTAGCAGGCGCTGGCCTTGGTTGCCCAAGGTTGGCATCGTCTTGATCAGGTGGGTGACCAGGCCGTAGTTACGCGCTTCGGCTGCTAGCTTGGCGCGCTGCCAACGCTTCTGTTCGGTGAGTTGGCCTTCTGAGGCCCACATTGCGAACAGCGGGTCGCAGGCGTTGGGCTGTGATTTGCCCACCAGCCAGAGTTTCTCGGCGGTGGCGTTGCCTTCGGCGCGCATGCCGTGGCTCAGCTGGTACTGGCCATACAGGCAGTCAAGCTCAGTGAAATTCAGCTTCGGGTCGTAGTAATTAATAAAGGTTTGCCACTCGCCACGTTCAGCCAGCCAGCGCAGCCAGCGCAGCTTCATCCAGCTGATTTGCGGCAGATCGCCATGTTCGGCGAGGAATTTCTCGATTTCGTCATTGCTGGCCCACTTCAGCCGGGCGGTCAGCTCGTCATACGCCAGGTAAGGCTCCAGCGGATAATCACGTAGAGCACTGGCATAGCGCTGGTAAGGGCCTTTGTCGCCTTTGGCCAGTGCGGCTTTGGCTTGATCGTAATATTGACGTTGTTGCGTCAGGGTAGCGGCCTGCGCTGCAGAGACGCTCAAGGTGGAAACCAACAGGCAGGACAGCAAGCTGAACAGGGGACCGCGCATGACACTTCCAGGCAAATAGTGCGTATGGCCCTAGCTTAGTCGTTTGCCTATGGGCGGTGAAGGTGCAATGCGTTTCAACGCGTAATTGATGGCGCTCACCGCTGTTTTAGCCTGGGTAAGCGTGCTAGAGGGCTTGGCGCCCGGTGCGCCAGGAATCGCGGCAGAATTTACTGCGTGCACCGTTGAAATTGCCTGCTTGGTCGATGCGCTTCTCGGTTAGAATGCGCGCCCTGTTTTGTGGGTGCTTCTGGCAGCCATAGATGATTTTTTGGGTGTTTCAGGTTGCCGCTGTGCCCTGGATGCAACGAAGCCCGTTGCTCGGTTGCGGTTAAACCGGCTTTCACCCGTCGTTTTTTGTTGAGGCGTGCCATGACCCTGCTCAAGTTCACCGATATTTCCCTGGCTTACGGCGCAATGCCGCTCTTGGACAAGGTGTCTTGGCAGATCGCCCGTGGCGAGCGGGTGTGCATCATCGGCCGCAACGGCACCGGCAAGTCGAGCATGATGAAGCTGGTCAAGGGCGACCAGAAGGCGGATGACGGCGCTGTTTGGCGTGCACCCGGGCTGAAAATTGGTGAGTTACCGCAGGAATTGCCGGTGGCTGACGATCGCACCGTATTTGATGTAGTCGCTCAGGGTCTGGACGGCGTGGGCGAGTTACTTGCGCAGTACCACCACCTGGCGCAGAACTGTGTCACCGAAGCCGATCTGGACAAGTTGATGCATGTGCAGCAAGACCTCGAAGCCCGTGACGGCTGGCGCTTGCAGCAACTGGTCGACAGCACCTTGAGCCGCTTGCAGCTGCCGGCTGACAAGACGCTGGCCGAGCTCTCTGGCGGCTGGCGTCGCCGCGTCCTGCTGGCTCAGGCGTTGGTCTCCGAGCCCGATCTGCTGCTGCTCGATGAGCCAACCAACCACCTGGATATCGGCGCGATTGCCTGGCTGGAAGAAGCCTTGGCGGATTTCCAGGGCGCAGTCCTGTTTATCACCCACGACCGTTCTTTCCTGCAGAACCTGGCTACACGCATCCTCGAATTGGACCGTGGCGGCCTGATCGATTGGAACGGCGACTACGCGAGCTTTCTGGTGCACAAGGAAGCCGCATTGGCCGCTGAAGAGACGGCCAACGCGCTGTTCGATAAACGCCTGGCTCAGGAAGAGGTGTGGATTCGTCAGGGTATCAAGGCCCGCCGCACCCGTAACGAAGGCCGTGTACGCGCCCTCAAAGCGCTGCGTGTAGAGCGCAGCGAGCGCCGTGAACGCACCGGCAAGGCCAATATCCAGCTGGAAACCGCCGAGAAATCCGGCAAGCAGGTGATGGTGCTGGAAAACGTCAGTTTTGCGCATCCAGGTGGGCCGTTCCTGATCAAGGACTTCTCCATGGTGCTGCAGCGCGGCGACCGCATTGGTCTGCTCGGCGCCAACGGCACCGGCAAAACCACCTTGCTCAAGCTGATGCTCGGCGGCTTGCAGCCCACCAGTGGTGAAGTGGCCGAAGGCACGCGCATTGATGTGGCTTATTTTGACCAATTGCGTCACCAGCTTGACCTGGAAAAGACCGTGATCGACAACGTCGCCGAAGGCCGCGACTTTATCGAGATTGATGGGCAAAACCGCCACGTGCTGAGTTACCTGGGTGACTTCTTGTTCAGTCCGCAGCGTGCGCGCACACCGGTCAAAGCGTTGTCCGGTGGTGAGCGGGCACGTCTCTTGCTCGCCAAGCTGTTCAGCAAACCGGCCAACTTGCTGGTGCTGGACGAACCGACCAACGACCTCGATGTGGAAACCCTGGAGTTGCTTGAAGAAGTGTTGCTGACCTTCCCAGGCACCGTGCTGATGGTCAGTCACGACCGGGCATTCCTCGACAACGTAGTAACCAGCACCCTGGTGTTTGAGGGTGAAGGGCTGGTGCGCGAATACGTGGGGGGCTATCAGGACTGGCTGCGGCAGGGCGGCTCGCCGCGCTTGCTTGGCGTCGGAGAGAGCAAAGCCGGTAAGCCTGAACTAGCCTCAGCAGTGGTCCCTGCACCCGTTGCAGCGGAGCCTGTTGTGGCCGAGGTGAGCAAGAAAAAACTCAGCTATAAGCTGCAGCGCGAGCTCGAAGCCATCCCAGGGCAGATTGATCTGCTGGAAGGCCAGGTTGCCAGCTTGCAGGAGCAGATCGGCTCGCCGAGCTTCTATCAGCAGCCGGCAGAAAAAACCGCCGAAGTGTTGGCGAAGCTGCAGGCCGTGCAGATGGAACTGGAGCAATTGGTCGAGCGTTGGGCTGAGCTGGAAGGCTAACCCACGGTATTAGGAAACGTGCTCAAACAGGATTTTGAGACTTCTGGCGGAGACAGTCATGGCCATCGAGTACCGCATCACTCTCGACGACAATCATCAGTTCAGCTACAGGATCGAGCTGAACCGAGTCTATGAAGTAGAGGTTGCGCAAAGCGCACCAGCCTGGACACGCCTGGAGTATCAGCAGTGCAGTAACTGCCCCTTGAGTAAGGATAACTTCAGTCACTGTCCTGCTGCTGTTGACCTGCATCGGGTCATCGAGGATTTCCAAGGGCTGCCGGCGTTCAAGAAAGTAGCGGTGTGGGTGCGCACGCCAGAACGCGAGTACAACAAGCTGGTGGGGTTGGAAGAGGGCCTGCGTGCTCTGCTCGGGGTGATCATGGCCACCAGTGCCTGTCCAGTGCTAGGTAAGCTCAAACCCATGGCGCAACACCATCTGCCGTTTGCCAATAGCCAAGAGTTCATTTTGCGCACGGTGTCGTTGTACCTGACGCAGCAGTATTTCAACCTGCGTGAAGGGCGTGCTGCGGATTGGGAGTTGAAGGGGCTGGTGCGGATGTTCCAGCAGTTGCAGCTGGTGAATCAGGCGTTCTGGCAGCGTATTCATGCCACCTGCGAGGGTGATTCCAACCTCAAGGCGTTCCTCACCTTCTTCTCCATGGCCTCGAGCATGACCTATTCGCTGGAAACCCAGCTGCAGAAGATTCGCCCATTGGTCATGAGCTCACCCGATAGCGGTGAATAACGCAGCCGCGTTATTCACCCATCGCTCGCTTTATTCGGCTTTTTTCAGGCGTACGGCCAGTACATCGCAGGGTGCGCCATGCAGTACGTCATTGGCCGTCGAGCCCAGTAGCAACGCCAGACCATGACGGCCGTGGCTGCCGACAACGATCAGGTCGCATTGCTGTTCTTCCGCCAGGCGATGAATTTCCTGTCGCGGTTGGCCGTAGGCCAGATGGCGATGCTCGGCGCTCAGGTCGGGGTACTTGCCGGAAAATTTGTCCAGGCGCTCGCGGGCCTGGTCAAATTGTTGCTGTTGCAGCATCGATAGGTCCATTGGTACATCGCCACCAAAGGCCATGGCCATGGGCTCGACGATATGCACCACAGACAATGCGGCCCCGCTGCTGGCGGCCAGTTTCAGCGCGCGGTGCATCACCGGGTCGCATTCCTCGGTAAGGTCGACGGCGACCAGAATGTGCTGGTAGGGCATGGGGTAACTCTCCTTGCAAGTGGATCAATGCTTTTAGTATGGCCGTCCTGAGCGCTGATGACAGGCTTTTGCCGGTGAGATAACGATATGAGTCCCTGGTTTTTGCTTTTGCTCCTGGCTTTTTTGCTCAGCCCGCTGGCCTGGCTGGTGCCCTCGCGCCATCAGCGTGGGCAGATGGATGTGCGGCTGCAGGCGCGGCGTCTTGGTGTAGCGATGCAGTTGTCGCGCCAGGAATGGCCGCATTGGCTGTTGCGGCAGCCGCCGCACGCCTGCCCGCAATACCACCGGGCGCGCAAGCGCGGCCAAGTTGATAGTTGGTGCTACTGGCAGATGGAGCCGGGGCAGTGGGTGAATAAATGGCGCGAACCCTGTGCCGATCAAGTCCTGCTGGCGCAATTGCAGACCTTACCGGCGGATGCGTTCAAGGTTGAGGCGACCGATCAGATGCTGTCGGTCTGCTGGGGAGAGCGGGGTGCTGGCGAGGCGCTGGAGGCAATTGTCGCGTTTCTCCAGGCCAAAGCCTGAATAAAAGAAGGCCCAGTGCGAACACTGGGCCGGAGTACGGCCAGGCAGGCCGGTAAAATGAATGCGTATGGCGGCGGTCGCGATCAGAGGTTGGCGGCCGCGTACTGGCCGGAAATCTGCTCAATGCCTTGAATGATGGTGTTGGAGTACTTGTTAACCAGAAACGGCACGCTGTTCTCGTTGTAGTTGATCAGCGACTTTTCAATATAGCGCCATTTGGTGGCCACACTTTCCCAGGATTGCTTGAGCTGCGGTGTGTTCTTCGGGTCCTTCTCTAGCGCCGCCATCTTGCTGGCGAACTCACTGACCAGCTCCTCAATCGGTCGTGCATCGCCGCCGCCCATAAACGTAGCGCCCACAGAGGCGCTGCGTGAGGCGTAATCCACTGCAATGCCCTGCATCAGAATGCTCTGCTCACGGCTGCGTTGGGTCAGTGTCGGCACACTGTAGCTGCCTTCCTGCTGGATCTTAGTGTACAGCTCTTGGCTGAGAGCCATCAGTTGCTGATTGCGACCCGCGAGGTCAGCCACTGGCTGCAGGTCGGTATAGCCTTGGCTTTTCAGTGCGTTGATCAGGTTATTGAGATCAATTTGGTAACCCTTCCACTGCTGGTCGAGCTGCGAGCGCAGTGCTTTTGAGCCTTCACCGGGCATGTCGGCCAGCGCCATCATATGGTTGTTCACTTCGCTCAGCGAGTCGTTGATCATGCGTGCGTAGCGTTGATCGCCTTCCATGCCGTTAAACATGTAAAAGTCACCAAGCGATTTTTGCGCAGCCAGGCGTATCTGGTGCAATTTCAGCAAGCTGGTGGCGGCATCTGCAGCCTGGGTTGCGGCGCTGAAAAGGGGGAGGGTGATTGCGAGCAGGGTGCTCAAAGCAATGGCAAGCATGCGGCTCGACATGAGGAAACTCCGTGCGCCCTTGATTGGGCTCTAATTGTTTTTGTTTTGGCTACGGGCGGTCTAAAACGGCCGTATTGAGACGACTGTACCTGCAGCTAAATCATTTTGCTAGGTATGCGCTGGATCACACTTCTGTTCGCATAGTTGGAGAACTGCGGGAATATCGCTGCGGATAGCGGCGTTTTCGCTGCAGAGTAATCTGTGCGTCGGCAGATGCTGGAACGTAATTTTTTGTACGCCCAAGCAGTCACTACAGGCCAATTGACAAGTAGGGGCTTTTCCTTGAAGGTGTGCACACCCAAATCAAACGGGCGTATGAATTGAGCGTTTGCCTTCAAAGGCACCGCCTTTACAGCCCGATTATCGCGTCGGTGGGTGTGCCAGGCTGATTGGGGCTACTCTGAGACGGCTATGCCGTGGAGTAGCTTGCTGGTTGGCTCCGATGTGTACTGTTCAGCTTCCATACCGTGGAGATCAGTTGATGATTTACGAAGGTAAAGCCATCACGGTTAAGGCTCTTGAGAGTGGCATCGTCGAATTGAATTTCGACCTCAAGGGTGAATCCGTCAACAAATTCAACCGTCTTACCCTCAATGAACTGCGTCAATCCGTTGATGCGATCAAGGCCGATGGTTCGATCAAGGGCGTGATTGTCACCAGTGGCAAAGACGTATTTATCGTCGGCGCCGACATCACCGAGTTCGTCGACAACTTCAAGTTGCCGGATGAAGAGCTGGTGGCTGGCAACCTCGAAGCCAACAAGATCTTCAGTGATTTTGAAGACCTCAATGTTCCGACTGTTGTCGCGATCAATGGCATCGCCCTAGGCGGTGGTTTTGAGATGTGCCTGGCCGCGGATTACCGCGTCATGGCCGAAAGCGCCAAAGTTGGCCTGCCGGAAGTCAAACTGGGCATTTACCCAGGCTTCGGCGGCACCGTGCGTCTGCCACGCGTTATCGGTACCGATAACGCCGTTGAGTGGATTGCCGGTGGTAAAGAAAACAAAGCTGCTGACGCCCTGAAAATGGGTGCAGTGGATGCTGTGGTTGCAGCTGACAAGCTGCAAGCCGCTGCCCTGGACCTGATCAAGCGCGCCATCTCTGGCGAGCTGGACTACAAGGCCAAGCGTCAGCCGAAGCTGGAAAAGCTCAAGCTCAACGCTATCGAGCAGATGATGTGCTTTGAAACCGCCAAAGGTTTCGTTGCAGGTCAGGCTGGCCCGAACTACCCGGCGCCGGTTGAAGCGATCAAAACCATTCAGAAAGCCGCCAACTTCGGTCGCGACAAAGCGCTGGAAGTGGAAGCTGCTGGCTTCGTCAAACTGGCTAAAACCCCGGTTGCTGCCAGCCTGATCGGCCTGTTCCTGAACGATCAGGACCTGAAGAAGAAAGCCAAGCAGTACGACGAAATCGCCAAAGACGTGAAACTGGCTGCCGTACTCGGCGCTGGCATCATGGGTGGCGGTATCGCCTACCAGTCCGCTTCCAAGGGTACCCCGATCCTGATGAAGGATATCCGTGAAGAGGGTATCCAGATGGGGTTGGCCGAGGCTTCCAAGCTGCTCGGCGGTCGCGTTGCCAAAGGTCGTATGACACCGGCGAAGATGGCTGAAGCCCTCACCGCTATTCGTCCAACCATGTCCTACGGCGACTTTGGCGCTGTCGATATCGTTGTCGAAGCCGTGGTCGAGAACCCGAAGGTCAAGCAGATCGTGCTGGCCGAAGTGGAAGGCGTGGTTAAAGAAGACGCCATCCTCGCGTCGAACACCTCGACTATTTCCATCAACTTGCTGGCCAAGGCCCTCAAACGCCCGGAAAACTTTGTCGGCATGCACTTCTTCAACCCTGTGCACATGATGCCGCTGGTTGAAGTGATTCGTGGCGAGAAGTCCAGCGACGTAGCCGTGGCGACCACCGTTGCTTACGCCAAGAAAATGGGCAAGACCCCGGTTGTGGTCAACGACTGCCCAGGCTTCCTGGTTAACCGCGTGCTGTTCCCGTACTTCGGTGGCTTCTCCAAGCTGCTCGGTTTCGGCGTGGACTTCGTGCGTATCGACAAAGTCATGGAGAAGTTCGGCTGGCCAATGGGCCCGGCGTACCTGTCCGACGTAGTCGGTATCGACACCGGTCACCACGGCCGTGACGTAATGGCTGAAGGCTTCCCGGATCGCATGGCTGTTGAAGGTCGCACTGCGGTTGACGTGATGTATGAAGCAGATCGCCTGGGCCAGAAGAACGGCAAAGGCTTCTACGCCTACGAAATGGATAAGCGCGGTAAGCCGAAGAAGGTTTCTGATCCGGTCGCCTACGATCTGCTCAAGTCCATCGTGACCGAGCAGCGTGAAGTGACTGATGAAGACATCATCAACTTCATGATGATTCCTCTGTGCATGGAAACCGTGCGTTGCCTGGAAGACGGCATCGTTGATACCGCAGCTGAGGCCGATATGGGTCTGATCTACGGCATCGGCTTCCCTCCGTTCCGCGGTGGTGCACTGCGTTACATCGATACCGTCGGTGTAGCCGAGTTCGTTGCCCTGGCCGACAAATACGCCGAGCTGGGCGCGCTGTACACCCCGACTGCCAAGCTTCGCGAAATGGCCGCTAACGGCCAGAAGTTTTTCGGTTAATCGCGGACAGACTAGAGCGAGAGTGAATTTATGAGCCTGAATCCTAGAGATGCAGTCATCGTCGACTTCGGTCGTACCCCGATGGGTCGTTCCAAGGGCGGCATGCATCGCAACACCCGTGCCGAAACCATGTCGGCCAACCTGATCAGCGGCGTGCTGGCACGTAACACCAAGCTGGATCCAGCAGAAGTGGAAGACGTGATCTGGGGCTGCGTTAACCAGACCCTGGAGCAGGGCTGGAACATAGCGCGCATGGCGTCGCTGATGACCCAGATCCCGCATACCGCTGCTGGCCAGACTGTAAGCCGCCTGTGCGGTTCGTCCATGAGCGCTCTGCACACTGCTGTGCAGGCGATCCAGACCGGCAACGGTGACGTATTCGTCATCGGCGGTGTGGAGCACATGGGCCACGTAGGCATGATGCACGGCGTTGATCCAAACCCGCACCTGTCGCTGTATGCGGCCAAGGCCTCGGGCATGATGGGTCTGACTGCTGAAATGCTCGGCAAGATGCATGGCATCAGCCGTGAGCAGCAGGATGCATTCGGTGAGCGTTCGCACCGTCTGGCCCAAAAAGCTACCGTCGAAGGCAAGTTCAAGGATGAAATCATCCCGATGCAAGGCTACGACGAGAACGGCTTCCTGAAGGTGTTCGACTACGACGAAACCATTCGTCCGGAAACCACCTTGGCAAGCCTGGCTGCACTGAAGCCTGCGTTCAACCCGAAAGGCGGCACCGTGACTGCAGGTACGTCCTCGCAGATCACTGACGGCGCTTCCTGCATGATCGTCATGAGCGCCCAGCGCGCCCAAGACCTCGGCATTCAGCCAATGGCAGTGGTTCGCGCCATGGCCGTGGCCGGTGTTGATCCAGCGATCATGGGTTACGGTCCAGTACCGTCGACTCAGAAAGCCCTCAAACGTGCTGGCTTGACCATCAATGACATTGACTTCTTCGAACTCAACGAAGCCTTCGCTGCCCAGGCCCTGCCTGTGCTGAAGGACCTGAAAGTGCTCGACAAGATGGAAGAGAAGGTCAATCTGCACGGCGGCGCGATCGCCCTGGGTCACCCGTTCGGTTGTTCCGGTGCGCGTATCTCCGGTACCCTGCTGAACGTGATGAAGCAGAATGGTGGCACCTTCGGTGTGTCCACCATGTGCGTAGGTCTCGGCCAAGGCATCACCACCGTCTTCGAACGCCTCTAAGCTTCACCGGTGTAAGAGATGGAAAAAACCGGGGCCCAGTGCCCCGGTTTTTGTTTATCAGCAGAAAATCTTCAAGGAATTCACCCATGCAGCTACAGCCCGGCCTCTACCGCCACTACAAAGGTCCTGAATACCGTGTGTTTGGCGTAGCCCAGCATTCCGAAACGGAACAGGCGATGGTGGTCTATCAGGCGCTGTACGGCGAGTTTGGCCTATGGGTGAGGCCATTGGAGATGTTCTGCGAAAGCGTTGAGGTGGACGGCGAGACGGTTCCACGCTTTGCTTTGATTGAGGCTGAAACCGCACTGTTTACTCGGCCTTGAGCTGACATCGGGCCATTGCTGCGCTTGACCTCGGCCGGACCACCACTATATATAGCGGTGCCGCGCTAGCAGGCAGTACAGCGCCTCCCGCATTTATTTACCGAATTTCAGGAATTTTCCAATCCATGGGCAAATCGCTGGTCATCGTGGAATCCCCGGCCAAGGCCAAGACCATCAACAAGTACTTGGGCAACGAGTACGTGGTGAAGTCGAGCATCGGCCACATCCGTGACCTACCCACCAGTGGTTCGGCGAGTACCGCCAAAGAGCCGGTCAAGCGTGGCAAGGCCGCTGCAGGTGAAGTGCCGGCGCTGTCGCCCAAGGAGAAAGCCAAGCGCCAATTGTTCGCGCGCATGGGGGTTGATCCCGAACATGGCTGGAAAGCCAAGTACGAGATCCTTCCCGGCAAAGAGAAGGTGGTCGAAGAGCTGCGCCGTTTGGCCAAGGATGCTGACACCATCTATCTCGCAACCGACTTGGATCGCGAGGGGGAAGCCATTGCCTGGCACCTGCGCGAATCCATTGGTGGTGACGACAGCCGCTACAAACGCGTGGTGTTCAACGAAATTACCAAGAAGGCCATCCAGGAAGCGTTTTCCAAGCCTGGCGAGCTGGATATCAACCGGGTCAATGCCCAGCAAGCACGGCGCTTCCTCGACCGCGTAGTGGGCTATATGGTTTCGCCACTGCTGTGGGCCAAAATCGCTCGTGGTTTGTCGGCCGGCCGTGTGCAGTCGGTAGCCGTGAAGCTGGTGGTCGAGCGTGAGAAAGAGATCCGCGCGTTTGTTCCGGAAGAATATTGGGAAGTGCACGCCGACCTGGGTACCGCCAAAGGCGCTAACGTGCGCTTTGAAGTGGCCCGTGAGAACGGCGCTGCGTTCAAGCCGCTGAACGAGGCCCAGGCCATGGCGGCCCTGGCCACGCTGAAAGCCTCCAGTTACAGCATCAGCAAGCGTGAAGATAAGCCGACCAGCAGCAAGCCTTCGGCGCCGTTTATCACTTCCACCCTGCAGCAGGCCGCGAGTAACCGCCTGGGCTTTGGGGTGAAGAAGACCATGATGATGGCTCAGCGTCTGTATGAGGCTGGTTACATCACCTACATGCGTACCGACTCGACCAACCTCTCGGCTGACGCCGTGAGCATGGTGCGCGGCTTTATCGAAGGCGAGTTCGGCAAGAAGTACCTGCCGGCTAACCCAATTGCCTACAGCAGCAAGGAAGGCGCGCAGGAAGCTCACGAAGCGATCCGTCCTTCCGATGTCAACCTCAAGCCGACTCAATTGTCGGGCATGGAACGTGACGCCGAGCGCCTGTATGAGCTGATTTGGCGCCAATTCGTGGCCTGCCAGATGCCGCCTGCTGAATACCTGTCGACCACAGTTACCGTGACGGCAGCGCAGTTCGAGCTGCGTGCCAAGGGCCGTATTCTGAAGTTCGACGGTTACACCCGCGTATTGCCGCAGCTGAGCAAGCCGGGCGATGACGATGTATTGCCAGAAATGAATCAGGGCGAAGTGCTCAAGCTGGTCAAACTCGACCCCAGCCAGCACTTCACCAAGCCGCCAGCGCGTTACTCGGAAGCCAGCCTGGTCAAGGAAATGGAAAAGCGCGGTATCGGTCGTCCGTCGACCTATGCAGCGATTATTGGCACCATCCAGGACCGCGGCTATGTGGCGCTGCACAACCGTCGCTTCTACTCCCAGAAGATGGGCGACATCGTCACCGAGCGTCTGGCCGAGAGTTTCTCCAACCTCATGGACTACGGCTTTACCGCCGGCATGGAAGAGCATCTCGATGATGTGGCCCAGGGCGAGCGCGAGTGGAAACACGTACTGGATGAGTTCTACGGGGACTTCAAGAAGAAGCTTGAAGTGGCTGAAGCGGGCGAGGGCGGCATGCGTGCCAATCAGCCGACGCTGACCGATATCGCCTGCCGTGATTGTGGTCGGCCAATGACCATTCGTACTGCCTCCACTGGGGTATTCCTCGGCTGTTCGGGCTATGCACTTCCGCCGAAAGAGCGCTGCAAGGCCACCGTCAACCTGGTGCCGGGTGACGAAATTGCCGCTGATGACGAGGGCGAGTCAGAGTCGCGCGTGCTGCTCGGCAAGCATCGCTGCCCGATCTGCTCGACCGCGATGGACGCCTACCTGCTCGATGAAACCCGCAAGCTGCATATCTGCGGTAATAACCCCGATTGCAGCGGTTATGAAGTGGAGCAGGGCCAGTACCGTATCAAGGGCTATGAAGGTCCGAGCCTGGACTGCGATAAGTGCGGCAGCCAGATGCAGCTGAAAACCGGTCGTTTCGGCAAGTTCTTCGGTTGCACCAACAGCGAATGTAAGAACACCCGCAAACTGCTGAAAAGCGGTGAAGCGGCGCCACCTAAAATGGACCCGGTGAAGATGCCGGAGCTCAAGTGCGAGAAGGTCAACGACACCTACATCCTGCGCGATGGCGCTTCGGGTCTGTTCCTGGCTGCCAGCCAGTTCCCGAAAAACCGCGAAACCCGTGCACCGTTAGTGATCGAGCTGATTCCGCACCGTGATGAGATCGACCCCAAGTACCACTTCCTTTGCGATGCACCGAAGAAAGACCCGCAAGGTCGCGCAGCGGTGATCCGTTACAGCCGCAAGACCAAAGAGCAGTACGTGCAGACCGAAGTCGACGGCAAACCGACTGGCTGGCGTGCGTTCTATGATGGCGGCAAGTGGAAAGTCGAAGACAAGAGCTGATCAACAGCTGATTTAGCACGACGCGCGCTTGCCGCTGGCCGGCGCGCGTATGCTTATCTGATCCGTTATGGAGGGCGCCGCAATGGCCAATGAACTCTATACCCGCACCAATCAAAAAATCTTCTACGCCGGCCTGGCGCTGGAGTCCTGGCGTGAGGCTGAACAAAGCCAGAGCATGAATGCCTTGGCTTTGATCCAGGCTGAGCGTGAGGCCGCTTTGTTTCATCTCTACGGTGCTCTGTTGGGCTTGTGCCATGAGATTGCCGGTTACTACCGCTTGCCGGACAGCGCTGCGCCACGGGCCGAACGCTTTCTCACTGAGGACGTGTTGCAGGCGGCGCCTAGCCAGGAGCTGGGTGAGCTGGTCGAGCTGGCACAGTCCGCCGACAGCTGGGTTGCTCAGCTGCTCAAGGCTTATGCCGAGCTGTTTCAGCCGCCGCAGGCTGGCAAGAAGGCTAAGGTCGATCCCGCTACACCGCTGATCACCGCGGTCAGCCTAGATGAAGAAGTTATGCCGTTGACGCGGGAAACGCTGGAGACGTGGCGTCAGCAGCTGAAGGCTCTGGCGCAGCGGTTTCGAGAAACCTTGAGCGAGTGGTAAGGCGCTGATTGGACCGGCGGACTAGGGCGCGCCCGAGTCGGCTGTTACACTGTCGGCCTATTGTGGAGAGCTAAGCCAATGCCTACATCATTCCTGGAAATTGTAGAATTGCCCGACGGGCGTATCGCCCTGCGTCGTGCAGAGGATGAAGAATCACTGGTGGTGCTGGATTTCTCTGCCGATGCCAAGGCCTTTCTGCAGGGGCAGCATGTTGAGGTGGCCAAAGCCATGCTCAATGTGGGTGTACAGATGGCGGGGCGATTGGCTGAAAATAATTTTCAGCAGGAAGAAGGTCCTCGAGTCCTGCATTGATTGCAGTTCTCTTGGGGGCTGAAATTACAACGATCTGCCAGCGTTTTGTTGCCTAGACCTCTTTTCGGCTAAGCCGCACGCTCCTTGTGTGACCTGAGGGCAATTATCCCAAACTGATATTTAGGCTTTGCGCCTTTCCCTGTCGGGCGGCCTGCTCAAGATGTTGCCGCGCCTGACGCTCAAGTGGATGCAGCCAGCTGACAACGGTGTGGCTGCGACCTAGCATCAGGGCCTGCTGGGCCAGTTCGAGCGCGCTTTGTGTACCCCGGGGATGCAGCAGCAGGATGCGTTCACGGTTCAGGCCCGCGTCGCGTAGCCAGGCTTGGGTCAGGCTTGATGGCGGCGCGATGAGGGTTAGCCAGCGTTCATCGTGGTTTTCACTAAGTTCACGCAAAATCGGCGCTAGAAGGTTCAGGCAGTGCCCAGCTGCACCGCGCAGCGATAGCTCACTGAAAGCCTCTGTTTCATCATTCGGCCAGGTTAGCTCAGGGCTATCGGCAAATAATGGTGTCACCGTCGATGCCAGGAATGCATCGAACAAAGGCAGTTGTGTACGGTTCAGTGATTGCGGGAACTGCATAAATCCTCCACTAGCGGCGGATAACGCCGACGCTCAAGCCTTCAATAATCAGATCCTGTTCTTCCAGGTTTACTTCGATCGGCGCGAACTCCGGGTTTTCCGCAATCAGCCAGACCTTGTTGCCTTCACGCTTGAAACGTTTGACCGTTACTTCGTCATCGAGACGCGCCACCACTACTTGCCCGTTACGTGCTTCACGGGTTGTGTGTACGGCCAGCAGATCGCCATCGAATATGCCAATGTCTTTCATGCTCATGCCGCGTACACGCAGCAGGTAATCAGCCTTGGGGTGGAAGAAGTCTGGGTTGATCTTGCAGGACTCTTCAACATGCTGTTGCGCCAGGATCGGCGCACCTGCCGCGACGCGACCAATCACCGGTAAGCCTTCGTCCTCTTCAGCATTAGGTTCGAATCCGGGAATGCGGATGCCGCGTGAAGCGCCAGGCGTCATCTCGATTGCACCCTTGCGAGCCAGGGCCTTGAGATGCTCTTCCGCTGCGTTGGGGGATTTGAAGCCCAGTTTCAAGGCGATTTCCGCACGGGTAGGCGGGTAGCCGTTGTCTTCAAGGCACTGCTTGATGAAAGCGAGAATTTCAGCTTGGCGCGGCGTCAGTTTTAGCATGATCGACTCTGTTTTTTTGTACAGTGACTGGGATTATATACAGTGATCGGCGATTGGCAATCCTTGTGTTCTGATCTCTACTCAATTGACCTTCATGCCTTGTGTTGCAGTGTCCTGTTACTCAGGCTTCTTATGAGACGTCTAGCTAGGGTTAGCGCGTACCCTTGATGGATGTCTGTGACCACCCGGCCACAAGATGGTTTGTCCGGCTTGACAAGGCGGGCGACTGAAACGTATGTTTCAAACAAGTGTTTGTTCAGATGAAAAGAGTCATGGCCCAGTCGGAAACCGTTGAACGCATTCTTGATGCGGCAGAGCAGCTTTTTGCAGAGAAAGGCTTCGCCGAAACGTCGCTGCGCCTGATCACCAGCAAGGCAGGGGTCAACCTGGCGGCGGTGAACTACCACTTTGGTTCAAAGAAATCCCTGATTCAGGCGGTGTTCTCGCGTTTTCTCGGGCCGTTCTGTGTAAGCCTTGAGCGCGAGCTGGATCGCCGTCAGGCGAAGCCGGATAGCAAGGTCAGTCTCGAAGAGCTGCTTGAGCTACTCGTTGAGCAGGCGCTGGCTGTAAAGCCGCGCAGTGGTAATGACCTTTCAATTTTTATGCGTCTGTTGGGATTGGCCTTTAGCCAGAGCCAAGGACACCTGCGCAAGTACCTCGAAGAGGTGTACGGCAAGGTCTTCCGTCGCTACATGCAGCTGGTCCATGAGGCTGCTCCACGCATCCCACCGCTTGAGCTGTTCTGGCGCGTACACTTTATGCTCGGCGCCGCAGCGTTCAGCATGTCCGGGATCAAAGCCCTGCGGGCCATGTCGGAAACTGATTTTGGGGTTAACACCTCGATTGAGCAGGTCATGCGCCTGATGGTGCCATTTTTGGCCGCTGGCATGCGCTCGGAAACGGGCCTCGCTGATGAGGCTTTGGCCAGCGCTCAACTCAAGCCACGTACGAAAGCGCCTGCTGTTCCCAGCAAAGCGTGACCGCTATGGGTGGGCTTGGTGGAGGCGATCCGCTAAGCTAGCCGCCCATGGCGAATCTCGATCTTCTACATATCTCCCTCGCTGATCAGTGCCTGTATGGCTTTGCCAACGGGCAGCTGCAGCTGCGTTTGAGTGTATCCACTGCGCTGAATGGCGCTGGCGAACGTAACGGGTCTGGCTGTACGCCGCGTGGTTTGCACACGGTCAGGGCGAAGATTGGTGAGGGTTTACCAGTAGCAGCTGTATTGCGCGGGCGGCGTTGGACCGGTGAGGTCTGGTCGCCGGAGTTGCATGCGCAATTTCCTGGTCGCGACTGGATCCTCACACGTATTCTCTGGCTGAGCGGCTGTGAGCCTGGACGCAATCGTCTGGGCGCTGTCGATACCTTTCGCCGCTATATCTACATACACGGTACGCCGGACAGCGAGCCCATGGGCGTCGCGCAGTCGCATGGCTGTGTGCGACTGCGCAACAGCGATCTGCTGGAACTCTTTGCGCATGTCCCTGTTCAATGTGCTGTACAGATTGACGAGGCCGCCTGCCCTGAGTGGGCAGCGGCGCCTCTTATTTAAGGACGAGTTGTGAGTTCACCCATGCAAGGTTCATTGATGCTGGATATCGCCGGCACCTGGCTGACCGCGGAAGATCGGCAGATCCTGCGTCAGCCGCAGGTGGCCGGGTTGATTCTGTTTGCCCGCAATATTGAAGACCCGCGCCAGGTGCGTGAGCTGTCCGCTGCGATTCGCGCGGTTCGTCCTGACCTGTTGCTGGCGGTCGATCAGGAAGGTGGCCGTGTGCAGCGACTGCGTCAGGGGTTTGTGCGCTTACCGGCGATGCGTGCGCTGGCTGATAACCCCAATGCCGAGCACTTGGCTGAGCAATGCGGTTGGGTTATGGCGACCGAAGTGCTGGCCGCAGGGCTGGACCTGAGTTTTGCCCCGGTGCTGGATCTTGATCATCAGCGCAGTGCTGTGGTGGGCAGCCGTTCCTTTGAGGGCGATGCGCAGCGCGCGACTTTGCTGGCCGGCGCTTTTATTCGCGGGATGAACGCCGCAGGCATGGCCGCCACCGGTAAGCATTTCCCCGGGCACGGTTGGGCCGAGGCAGATTCCCATGTAGCCATCCCTGTGGATGAGCGCAGCCTGGAGCAGATTCGTGCAGTCGATTTACAGCCTTTTGCCCAGTTGAGTCAGAAGCTGGCTGCAGTGATGCCCGCCCATGTGATCTACCCTCAGGTGGACAGTCAGCCTGCCGGTTTCTCCCGGCGCTGGCTGCAAGATATTTTGCGTGGGGAGCTGGCCTTTGATGGGGTGATTTTCAGCGACGACCTGTCGATGGCCGGTGCCCATGTGGTGGGTGATGCGGCTTGCCGTATTGAGGCGGCGCTGACTGCTGGTTGCGACATGGGCCTTGTATGTAACGACCGGGCAGCGGCAGAGCTGGCCTTGAGTGCCCTGCAGCGTCTCAAGGTTGAACCGCCGCAAGGCTTGGCGCGGATGCGCCGGCAAGCGTTTCCTGGGGTTGAGTACCGGCAGAGCCCGCGTTGGCTGGCTGCGTTGGGCAGTCTCCGTGATGCGCAATTAATCGACTGAGGAGTTAGGGATGACGGTTTACGCGATTATCGGGGGTACCGGTCTGACCAAGCTGGACGGGCTGACCATCAAGGCTGCGCTGCATATCGATACGCCCTATGGCGCGCCCTCTGCGGCGGTGCTCAAGGGCGACTATGCCGGCCGCGAGGTGTTGTTCCTCGCACGTCACGGGCATCCGCACCGCATTCCGCCGCATCAGGTTAACTACCGCGCTAACCTCTGTGCGCTGCGTGAGGCGGGGGCTAAGGCCATCATCGCCGTGAATGCGGTGGGCGGTATTCACTCGGCCATGGGCACCGGGCACTTCTGCCTGCCGCACCAGATCATCGATTACACCTACGGGCGTGAGCACACCTATTTTGAGGGCGAGCTGGAACATGTCACTCATGTGGACTTCAGCCATCCTTATGACGCTGGGCTGCGTACCAAGCTGGCCAATGCACTGACTGCCGAACACTGTGCGTTCAGCAATCATGGGCTGTACGGCTGTACCCAGGGCCCGCGCCTGGAAACCGCTGCGGAAATCGCACGAATGGAGCGCGATGGTTGCGACATTGTCGGCATGACGGGCATGCCGGAAGCGGTACTGGCCCGTGAGCTGGCTTTGCCCTACGCCTGCCTGGCGCTGGTGGTAAACCCGGCCGCTGGCAAGTCCCGTGCGCTGATCACCATGGCGGAAATCGAGCGCGCCCTGGAAGAGGGGATGGGGACGGTCAAGGCCGTGCTAGCACGCGTGCTGACCAGTTAGCTGGTCACCCTGCATTCACAAAAAAAGGGCCGCATAATGCGGCCCTTTTTTATGCCTGACTGTTCAGAGCGGGCTGACGCGAATCAGCATGCCCAGGCTGCCATTATCAACAAAGGTTAATTCGCCGCTGGTCAGGCGACTGCTTTGTTTGATGCGTTCGCTGTCCGCGATGGTGCCACTGGTGTCGATCTGATTAACCCAGATGTCGCTCTCTAGTTCGATCACGCGGCCACCTTTGAGGCCGATGGTGCCTTCGATCGGGAAGTGACCGAACTGTTCGTCGCCGGCGCTGATAGCGGCGCGGCTGATCGATTCACCCAGGCTTTGGGACCAAGCTTTGTGCAGCAAGACCTCATAGCCGTTCGACGGGTTGAGTTTGCCGGCTTCGGCATTCAAAGCGGGTGTACGACTGTTGCTACCGTCTACTGGCAGCGCATTCTGTGCCCAGTTATCGGGTGGCAATTGGCCGGCGGAAATCGGTGTGGCGGCCTGGCGGAATACGATGACTTCAACCTGGTAGAGGCTTTCAGCCAGGGCGGCAGTGCTATTGAGCAGGCTCAGTAGAATGAGCGGCAGCAGGGCCAGGTTGCGGAGTGCGCGCATGGGGTAATCCTTTATGTAGAGGGAGTCAGGCGCTCGAACAGCGCTTCGAGTGTGTTGAATCGTTCTTCCGGGCGCTCCATCGGCACCTGGAATTTAAACAGCGTCGCACCTTCGAACTTGTAGCGGTTCGGTGCACCTTGAATCAGCTTGATCAGCGTCAGTGGGTCGACGCAGGTGTCGGCAGTGAATTCGATGCGGCCACCTTGCGGGCCCGCGTCGACTTTTTTGATGCCAAGCTTTTCTGCCTGTAATTTCAGCAGGGTGATGCGTACCAAGTTCTTGGTCGGCTCCGGCAGCAGGCCAAAGCGGTCGATCATCTCCACCTGCAGCTCTTTCAGGCCATCCTCGTCAGCGGCGTTGGCAATGCGTTTGTACATGATCAGTCGTGCGTGTACGTCAGGCAGGTAGTCGTCGGGAATCAATGCCGGCACGCGCAGGTTGATTTCAGGGCCGCCGCCAAGCGGTTGATCGAGGTTGGGTTGCTCACCTTTGCGGATGGACTTCACTGCGCGTTCGAGCATTTCCATATACAGGGTGAAACCGACCGCTTGGATCTGACCGCTCTGGCCATCGCCGAGCAGCTCACCGGCGCCACGGATTTCCAGGTCATGGGTGGCCAGGACGAAGCCGGCGCCAAGGTCTTGAGCGTTACTGATGGCCTCCAGGCGCTTCTGCGCGTCGTCGGTCATCTGTTTGCGTGGTGGAGTCAGCAGGTAGGCATAGGCCTGGTGGTGGCTGCGGCCAACACGACCGCGCAACTGGTGCAGCTGGGCCAGGCCGAACTTGTCAGCGCGCTCAATGATGATGGTGTTGGCGCTCGGCACGTCGATCCCAGTTTCGATGATGGTCGAGGCGATCAGCACGTTGAAGCGCTTGTGGTAGAAGTCGCCCATCACCTGTTCCAGCTCGCGCTCGCGCATCTGCCCGTGGCCGATGCCGATACGCGCTTCGGGCACCAGTTCAGCCAGGTCGGCGGCGCACTTCTCGATGGTTTTCACGTCGTTGTGCAGGTAGTACACCTGACCGCCGCGCAACAGTTCGCGCAGCAGGGCCTCTTTAATCGTCGGGTTGTTCTGCTCCATGACGAAGGTGCGAACCGACAGGCGCCGTGCCGGCGGCGTGGCGATGATCGACAGGTCGCGCATGCCCGCCACGGCCATGTTCAGGGTGCGCGGAATCGGCGTGGCTGTGAGGGTTAGGATATCCACCTCGCTGCGCAGGGTTTTCAGTTGTTCTTTTTGGCGGACACCGAAGCGGTGCTCTTCGTCGATGATCACCAGCCCCAGGTTGCTGAACTTGACGTCGTCCTGCAGCAGTTTGTGGGTGCCGATGACGATATCCACTTTGCCTTCTGCCAGTTGCTGCATCGCGTCACTGACATCTTTGGCGCTCTTGAAGCGGCTCATTACTTCGACTTTGACCGGCCAATCGGCGAAGCGGTCGCGGAAGCTGTTGTAGTGCTGCTGGGCGAGCAGGGTGGTGGGCACCAGCACCGCTACCTGCTTGCCGCCATGTACAGCAATGAACGCGGCGCGCATGGCCACTTCAGTCTTACCGAAGCCGACATCGCCGCACACCAGGCGGTCCATCGGTTTCGCAGTGAGCATGTCGCTGTAGACGGCTTCAATGGCGGCTTGCTGGTCGGGTGTTTCCTCGAAGGGGAAGCCGGCGCTGAAGGTGGCGTAATCGGCCTTCGGGTCGGCAAAGGCATAGCCTTCGCGGGCGGCGCGGCGGGCATAGATGTCGAGCAGCTCAGCGGCGACATCACGTACCTGTTCGGCGGCCTTGCGTTTGGCTTTCTGCCAAGTTTCCGAGCCGAGGCGGTGCAGTGGGGCAAGGGCATCATCGCTGCCGGTGTAGCGGGCAATCAGGTGCAGGCTGGCGACCGGGACGTAGAGTTTGGCTTCCTCGGCGTACATCAGGGCGAGGAATTCGGCGGCCTGGCCGTCGAATTCCATGGTCACCAGGCCCAGGTAACGGCCGACGCCATGGTCGATGTGCACCACGGGTGCGCCTTCGCGTAGTTCGGTGAGGTTTTTAATGACGTTTTCGCCGCCATCACGCGATTTTTCGCGGCGCCGGCGTTGCATCACACGCTGACCGAACAGAGGGCTTTCGGCTACAAGGGAGAGGTTCTCAAGCAGCAGACCGTCATCCAGCGGGGCGATGCAGATACCCAGGCGCTGCTTACTGGCCGTGAATGCCGGCCAGCTCTCGAATTCGTTCGGCTTGAGCTTGAGGCGTGCAAGGAGCTCCAGCAGCACTTCGCGTCGTCCGGCAGACTCGGCACAGAACAGCACGCGGCCAGGGTATTCCTCGATAAAGCGCCGCAATGCTGCCAGCGGCTCACCGGCCTTGGCCTGGATTGCCAGGTCGGGAAGTGGGTTGGCGTCGAAACGGGTGCGGCCGACGCCTTCTTCGATGTCGTCCTGGCTGACCACCACGCGCGGCCAGTTTTTCAGGCGGGCGAAGCAGTCTTCCACCGGTAGGAAGATATCCGCCGGCGGCAGCAGTGGGCGTTCCGGATCGACGCGACGATCCTCGTAGCGGCTGCGTGCATCCACCCAAAACTGTTCAGCGGCTTTTTCGATGCCTGGCAGGGAAAACACCTGGGTGTCGGCTGGCAGGTAGTCGAAAAGGGTGGCGGTCTCTTCAAAGAACAGCGGCAGGTAGTACTCGATACCGGCCGGTGTGATGCCTGTGCTGAGGTCTTGGTAGATGGGGCAGCGGCGGAAATCTACATCGAAGCGCTCGCGAAAACGCCCGCGGAAATCGGTGACGGCTTTCTTTTCCAGCGGAAACTCGCGCGCAGGCAGCAGCTTGATCGATTCAACCTTGTCGATCGAACGCTGGGTTTCCGGGTCGAAGGTGCGCAAGGTTTCAATTTCATCATCGAAAAGGTCGATGCGGTACGGCTGGCTGCTGCCCATTGGGAACAGGTCAATCAGTGCGCCGCGCACGGCAAACTCGCCGTGTTCATACACCGTATCGACGCAGCGGTAGCCGGCTGCTTCGAGGTTGCCACGCATCTGGTTGACGTCGAGCTGCTGGCCGACTTGCATGACCAGGCTGCTGCCAAGCAGAAAGCGTTTCGGCGCTAGGCGGTGTAGGGCGGTGGTGATCGGCACTACCAATACGCCGTGCTTGAGCTCCGGCAGGCGATAGAGCGCTGCAATCCGCTGGGAAATGATGTCCTGGTGCGGTGAGAACAGGTCGTAGGGCAGGGTTTCCCAATCGGGGAAATGCAGCACCGGCAACTCCGGAGCAAAAAAACTCAGCTCCTCTTGTAGGCGCTCGGCACTCTGGCTGTCGGCAGTCAGCAGCAGGGTGAAGCGTTTGGCATTGCTGGCGGCTTCAGCAATTGCCAGGCTCAGCGCGGCACCGGGCAGGTTGCCCCAGTGTTGTTTGCCGGCAGTGGCCGGCAGGGACGGTAGACGCAGTACAGGCACGGGCGGCTCACGGTCAGGACACAAGGTCGCCGATTGTAGCGGGCGTTTATGTGTGGTGTCAGTTACGACAGCCGTGCATTGCTCAAGCACGCGTGCGCCGTCATAATGTAGCCCCTTTTTTCAGCCCCTACATGTGGAAGGTACTGCCCGTGACTCAGAAGCCCGACCAGTGTCTCGGTGAGTGGATCGATCGAGAAGCCCTTGCGGAAGCGATGATTCCGATGATTGGCCAACTCTACCGTAACAACAACGTGGTCACCTCGATCTACGGCCGTGGTCTGATCAACCGTTCGGTGATCGACATTCTCAAGGCCCATCGCTTCGCCCGTCACCGCCTGACCGGTGACAGCGAGCTGTCGGTGCACGACACCTTCCAGGTGCTCAAGGCCATGAGCGAACTCAAGCTGGGTGCTGCCTCTGTTGACCTGGGCAAGATGGTCAGCAAGTTCAAGGTTGAAGGCCAAGGCCGTAGCATCGAGCAGTTCGCCAAAGATGAACTGGTGGAAGTAGCCGGGAAGCAGAACAGCGAAGCCCGTGAAGGCACTGACGTGGTGCTGTATGGCTTCGGTCGTATCGGCCGTCTGCTGGCGCGCATCCTGATCGAGAAAACCGGTGGCGGCGACGGCCTGCGTCTGCGCGCCATTGTTGTGCGCAAAGGCGCGACCAATGACTTGGTCAAGCGCGCCAGTCTGTTGCGCCGCGACTCGGTACACGGCAAGTTCGATGGCACCATCACCATCGACGAAGAGAACAACACCCTCACGGCCAACGGCAACCTGATTCAGGTGATCTATGCCAAATCGCCAGCCGAGGTGGATTACACCCAATACGGCATCAAGAACGCGCTGCTGGTGGACAACACTGGTGTATGGCGTGACGCTGACGGCCTGGGTCAGCACCTGGCCTGCCCAGGTGTTGATCGTGTTGTTCTGACCGCGCCTGGCAAGGGTGCGCTGAAGAACATCGTGCACGGCATCAACCACGGTGAAATCACCCCTGAAGATAAGATCATCTCGGCCGCTTCCTGTACCACCAACGCCATCGTGCCGGTGCTCAAAGCGATCAATGACCAGTACGGCATCGTTAATGGCCACGTCGAAACCGTTCACTCGTACACCAACGACCAGAACCTGATCGATAACTTCCACAAAGGCGATCGCCGTGGCCGCAGCGCACCGCTGAACATGGTGATCACCGAAACCGGTGCTGCCACTGCTGCTGCCAAGGCGCTGCCCGTGCTGAAAGGCAAGCTGACCGGCAACGCTATTCGCGTACCAACGCCGAACGTGTCGATGGCCATTCTCAACCTCAACCTTGAGAAGGCCACCACTCGTGAAGAAGTCAACGAGTACCTGCGCCAGATGGCCATGCACTCCGACCTGCAAAAGCAGATCGACTTCGTCCAGTCGCAGGAAGTGGTCTCCACTGACTTCGTTGGTTCGCGTCACGCCGGTGTAGTCGATGCCGAAGCCACCATCTGCAATGACAACCGCGTTGTGCTGTACGTGTGGTACGACAACGAGTTCGGTTACAGCTGCCAGGTGGTTCGCGTGATGGAAGACATGGCCGGGGTTAACCCGCCAGCCTTCCCGCGCTAAGCGCAGGGTGAATAAAAAAACGGGAGCTTCGGCTCCCGTTTTTTATTACGCGCGTGTGGCGCTTTAATCAGCCAGCAGGCTGGTGCGCAACTCATCCGACAGGCCATCGGGCGAGAGCCATATGCCCAGGTAGGCCCTGGCCAGTGCCGGGTTCTGGCTGGTGAAGGCGACTTTGCCATTGATTTCCAAGGTGAGGCCGCTGCCGGCAGTGAAGTTCAGGGCGTAGCGATCGCCGGGCTGAATATCCTTGAATGTAGCGTGCAAGGCATCCAGTTCGGGGCGCAGGCGTTGCAAGGTGGCGGCGTCATGTTGGCGCTCAAGGGTGACCCACGCCGCTTTGACGACGTCTTGGCTGTCGATGTTACGGAAGTAATAGAGCTCGAGGCGTTGCGTGAGCGGTGTGCTGACCGCCTGGCGGGCGCTGGCTTTGGTCGGGGCATAGAAGGCCGCGGCGTAGACATCCGCCCACAGGTAGGTCAGTACACTTTGGTTCTTGCGTTCCAGATTGTTTTGCGCGAGTTCGTGAGTGGTGGCGAAGTTGGCCTCTTGTAGGCGTTCGCGGTTGTTGGCGAATAAATCGCCGCTGAGCAGCAGTAGTGCAGTGAATAGCAGTAGCGGGCGCATGGTGTGACTCCAGTTAGTCTATTGGTCTTATGTCGCGCGCCTGACCGCCGCAGTCAAGCCGCCATCTGTTGCCTTCTGTTACGTTATACCGAGTAAAAGCAAGCGCTTGGGTGGCCAGTCGCCGAAAGTGCGCTCTATAATCGGGCAGATTTTTCCTCGCGATCGACATCCAGTCCAGCACCAACCTGTTTTTGGTGTTGCGCAGCATTTTTGCGCTGATGTCGTCCGTATTCTAAAAAAGCTTATAAATCAGTGGTTAGGCAAACCTATGATCAAAATTAAACATGGGCTCGATTTGCCCATAACAGGCGTGCCGGCGCAGCGTATTGAGGCTGCAAGGCCGGTGCGCAGCGTCGCCGTCATAGGCTTCGATTATCACGGCATGAAGCCTTCGATGGAGGTTCAGGTCGGTGACCGGGTCAAGCTTGGCCAGGTGCTGTTCTCGGACAAGAAATCGCCAGGCGTGCAATACACCGCTCCAGCTGCAGGCGTGATCAGCGCCATTCATCGCGGTGAGAAGCGGGTGCTGCAGTCCGTGGTGATTGATGTCGAGGGCGATGAGCACATCACCTTTGATCAGGTAGCGGTGGATCAGCTGGCGACTGTTGGCGACGCCAAAGTGCGCGAAGTGCTGCTGCAGTCGGGTTTGTGGACTGCGCTGCGTGCGCGTCCCTTCAGCAAGGTTCCGGCTGCTGATGCGAAACCCAGTTCGATTTTCGTCACGGCCATTGACACCCATCCGCTGGCCGCTGACCCGTCTGTAGTGATTGCCGAGTACGCCGCTGACTTTACCCATGGTTTGCAGGTCCTGAGTAACCTGGCCAAGGTGTTTCTGTGCAAGGCTGAGGGTGCGAGCCTGCCTGGCGAGCAGTTGGGCAATGTGCACACTGAAGCCTTCGCCGGACCACACCCTGCAGGCTTGCCGGGTACGCACATTCACTTCCTCGATCCGGTCAACGCCACCAAGAGTGTCTGGTCGATCAATTACCAGGACGTGATTGCCATTGGCAAACTGTTCACCACAGGACAGCTGTGGACCGAGCGCGTTGTTGCGCTGGCCGGTCCCGTGGTCGAGCAGCCACGCTTGCTGCGTACCCGTCTGGGCGCGAGCCTCAGCGAGCTGACTGCCGGTCAGCTGCAACCCGGGTTCAACCGGGTTATTTCCGGTTCGGTGCTGGGTGGCCGTACTGCGCAGGGTGCTTTTGCCTTCCTCGGTCGTTATCACCTGCAAGTGTCTTGTCTGGCCGAAGGGCATGAGCGTGAGCTGATGCATTACCTGCGTGCCGGGGTGAACAAGCATTCGGTGTTGAACATCTTTGTCTCCAAGCTGAGTGCTGCGAAGAAGTTCGCGTTCTCCACCACCACCAATGGCAGCCCACGCGCCATGGTGCCGGTGGGCAATTACGAAGCCGTAATGCCGCTGGATATCCTGCCAACTCAATTGCTGCGCTACCTGATTGTCGGTGACACCGAGATGGCCCAGAAACTGGGTTGCTTGGAGCTCGACGAAGAAGACTTGGCGCTATGCACCTACGTGTGTGCCGGCAAGTACGAGTACGGCCCGATCCTGCGCGATAACCTCGCCCGTATTGAAAAGGAGGGTTAAGTCATGGGTATCCGTGCATTCCTCGATAAAATCGAGCACAACTTCGAAAAAGGTGGCAAGTACGAGAGCTTTTATGCGCTGTACGAGGCCATTGACACGTTCTTTTATCGCCCCGGTAGCGTGACCAAAACCACTGCTCACGTGCGTGACGGCATTGACCTCAAACGCATGATGATCACTGTGTGGTTGTGTACCTTCCCGATGATGTTTTTCGGGATGTGGAACACCGGTTATCAAGCCAACCTGATTTTCGCCAACAGCCCTGAACTGCTGGCAGCTCAGGAAGGCTGGCGCTTTGCACTGATCGGTTCACTGGCTGGGTTTGATCCCAACAGCCTGTGGGATAACTTTATCCAGGGCGCGGCGTATTTCCTGCCTGTGTATGCCACGGCGTTTATCGTCGGCGGCTTCTGGGAAGTGCTATTCGCGTCGATCCGTAAGCATGAAGTCAACGAAGGTTTCTTCGTCACCTCCGTGCTGTTCGCCCTGACTCTGCCGCCGAGCATTCCGCTGTGGCAGGTTGCGCTGGGTATCAGCTTCGGCGTGGTGATCGGCAAGGAAGTGTTTGGCGGTACTGGCAAGAACTTCCTGAACCCGGCTCTGACTGGCCGTGCCTTCCTTTTCTTCGCCTATCCGGCACAGATGTCCGGTGATGCAGTCTGGACCGCGGTTGATGGTTTCGCTGGCGCAACCTCGCTGAGCCTGGCGGCTGCTGGCGGCATCGAGAATGTGGTGAGCAACGGCATCTCCTGGATGGATGCGTTCTTAGGCACCATTCACGGTTCCATGGGTGAGACCAGCACCCTGGCGATTCTGATTGGTGGCGGCATTCTGCTGATTACCAAGATTGCCTCCTGGCGCATTGTGACCGGCGTAATGCTGGGCATGATCGGCTTTAGTCTGTTGCTCAATGTGCTCGGTTCGAACACCAACCCAATGTTTGCCATGCCGTGGTACTGGCACCTGGTAGTCGGTGGTTTTGCTTTCGGTATGTTCTTTATGGCCACCGACCCGGTCTCGGCTTCCATGACCAATACCGGTAAGTGGATCTTCGGTGCCCTGATCGGGGTGATGGTGGTGATGATCCGTGTGGTCAACCCAGCGTTCCCTGAAGGCATGATGCTGGCGATCCTGTTCGCCAACCTGTTTGCACCGCTGATCGACCACTTTGTCGTTCAAGCCAATATCAAGCGGAGGCTGGCACGCAATGTCTAGTCAAAAAGAATCCACCGTCCGCACGTTGGTGGTGGCCCTGTTGGTCTGCCTGGTGTGTTCGGTGTTTGTTGCCGGTGCCGCCATTGCGCTGAAACCGACTCAAGTGGAAAACCGTCAGCTGGACAAGCAACGCAGCATTCTGGCGATTGCTGGGTTAGGCGATGCCAGCATGAGCAGCGCGCAGGTCAAGGCGTTGTTCGCCGAGCGCATCAGTGCGCGCATTGTCGATCTCGACACTGGCACTTTCAGCGATGCGCAGAACCCGGCCACGTTCGACCCCCTGAAAGCGTCCAAGGATCCTAAGCTGTCAGCCGCGTTGTCTGGCTCGGACGATATCGCTTCGATCAAACGCCGTGAGCGTTTCACCACGGTTTACCTGGTGGAGCAGGATGGCAAGCTGGAAACCGTGATTCTGCCTGTGCGCGGCTATGGACTGTGGTCGACCCTGCACGGCTTTATGGCCCTCCAGGGTGACCTCAATACCGTTGCTGGTTTCGGCTTCTACCAGCATGCCGAGACCCCGGGTCTGGGTGGCGAAGTGGATAACCCGAAGTGGAAGAGCCTGTGGCTGGGCAAGACCTTGTTTGATGACAAGGGCGAGCTGGCAATTCAGATCATCAAGGGCAACGTCGATGCGCAGAGCGCGCAGGCGACTCACCAGGTCGATGGCCTGGCGGGTGCAACCCTGACCCAGAACGGTGTCAATAACTTGCTGCACTTCTGGTTGGGAGAGAACGGCTTCGCCCAGTTCCTCGCCAATCTGCAAAAAGGGGAGGCTTGATCATGTCGCAGCCGACTATTAAAGAAGTTCTGCTCAACCCGATTTTCAACAACAACCCGATTGGTTTGCAGATTCTGGGTATCTGTTCCGCCCTGGCGGTGACCTCGAACCTGAAAACTGCACTGGTGATGTCGATTGCTCTGACCCTGGTAACCGGGTTTTCCAACCTGTTTATCTCGATGATTCGCAGCCAGATCCCCAGCTCCATCCGCATGATCGTGCAGATGGTGATCATTGCTTCCCTGGTGATCGTGGTCGATCAGGTGCTCAAGGCCTTTGCCTTTAGCCTCTCCAAGCAGCTGTCGGTATTCGTCGGCCTGATCATCACCAACTGCATCGTGATGGGCCGTGCTGAAGCCTTTGCCATGCAGAACCCGCCGGTGTTGTCGTTCTTCGACGGCATCGGTAACGGTCTGGGCTACAGCGCCATGCTGATCGTGCTGGGCATCGTTCGCGAGCTGTTCGGTGCTGGCAAACTGATGGGTTACGAGATCATTCCGGTGATCAACGACGGTGGCTGGTACCAGCCTAACGGTTTGCTGCTGCTGCCGCCTTCGGCGTTCTTCCTGATCGGCTTGTTCATCTGGGCACTACGTAGCTGGAAAAAAGATCAGCTGGAGAAGCCAAGCTTCAAGATGGCTCCGCAGGTCTCGAATAAGGAGGCTTACTAATGGAGCATTACCTCAGCTTGCTGGCCAAGGCGGTGTTCGTTGAGAACATGGCATTGGCCTTCTTCCTCGGCATGTGCACCTTTATTGCGATCTCGAAGAAAGTCGAGACCGCGATTGGCCTGGGCATCGCGGTCATCGTGGTGCAAGTCATCACCGTGCCGGCGAACAACCTGATCTACACCTACCTGCTGAAAGATGGCGCGCTGGCCTGGGCCGGTTTGCCAGAAGTGGACCTGAGTTTCCTTGGGCTGCTCAGCTACATCGGGGTGATTGCGGCCATCGTACAAATCCTCGAGATGCTGCTGGATAAGTATGTACCGAGCCTTTACAACGCGCTGGGGGTTTTCCTGCCGCTGATCACGGTGAACTGCGCCATCATGGGCGGCACCCTGTTCATGGTTGAGCGTGACTACAACCTGGCTGAAAGTACCGTGTATGGCTTTGGTTCCGGCCTGTCGTGGGCGCTGGCGATTGCTGCGCTGGCAGGTATTCGCGAAAAGCTCAAATACAGCGATGTGCCAGACGGTCTGCAGGGCCTGGGTATCACCTTTATTACCATCGGTCTGATGTCTCTGGGCTTTATGTCCTTCTCCGGCGTGCAGTTGTAAGGAAGGGATGCATAGATGATCAATTTAGAGATCCTTATCGCCATCGGCATGTTCACCGGCATCGTGCTGGCGCTGGTGCTGGTTATTCTCGCGGCGCGCGCCAAGCTGGTTTCCAGCGGTGACGTGAGCATCGAGATCAACGGCGAAAAAACCATTGTGGTTCCAGCGGGTGGCAAGTTGCTGCAGACCCTGGCGGCCAACAATATCTTCCTGTCTTCGGCGTGCGGCGGCGGCGGTACCTGCGCCCAGTGCAAGTGTGTGGTCGAGCATGGCGGCGGCGAAATGCTGCCAACCGAAGAGGCTGCCTTCACTCGTCGCGAAGCCAAGGCTGGCTGGCGTCTGTCCTGCCAGACTCCGGTCAAGCAGGACATGAAGATCGAAGTGCCGGAAGAAGTGTTCGGCGTGAAGAAGTGGCAATGCACCGTTGAGTCCAACCCCAACGTGGCCACCTTCATCAAGGAGCTGACGCTGAAATTGCCGGAAGGCGAAAGCGTCGACTTCCGCGCCGGTGGTTATGTTCAGCTGGAGTGCCCGCCGCACGAAGTGCGCTACAAGGATTTTGACATTCAGGAAGAGTACCGCGGCGACTGGGACAAGTTTAACCAGTGGAAGTATGTGTCCAAGGTCGAAGAGACCGTGATCCGTGCCTACTCCATGGCCAACTACCCGGAAGAAGTGGGTCTGGTGAAGTTCAATATCCGTATTGCGTCGCCGCCACCGGGTAAAGACGATCTGCCACCGGGCAAGATGAGTTCCTACGTATTCAGCCTCAAACCGGGCGACAAGATTGATGTGTACGGTCCGTTTGGTGAGTTCTTCGCCAAAGATACCGACGCCGAGATGGTCTTTATCGGTGGTGGTGCCGGTATGGCGCCGATGCGTTCGCACATCTTCGACCAGCTTAAGCGCTTGAAATCGACCCGCAAAATCAGCTTCTGGTACGGCGCGCGCTCCATGCGTGAAGCCTTCTATGTTGAAGAATACGATCAACTGCAGGCCGAGAATCCCAACTTCAAGTGGCATCTGGCGCTGTCTGATCCGCTGCCGGAAGACAACTGGACGGGGCTCAAGGGCTTTATCCACAACGTGCTGTACGAGAACTACCTCAAGGACCACCCGGCTCCGGAAGAGTGCGAGTTCTACATGTGCGGCCCGCCCATGATGAACGCCGCCGTGATCAAGATGTTGATCGATCTGGGTGTGGAGGAGGAGAACATCCTGCTCGACGACTTCGGCGGTTAATGATGAGCCATGTGCTACTGCGGCCCGTTATCGCTGTCAGCTTGCTGACAGCCCTAACGGGCTGTTGGTTTTCAGAGCGTGTAGAAGAGTTTGGCGGCCCGACCATGGGCAGCACCTACACGGTCAAATACGTGCGCAGCAAGGATTCTCCGAGCGTTGAGTCACTCAAGCGCGAGACCGATGCCATCCTGGCTGAGGTTGACGTGCAGATGTCGACCTATCGCGATGATTCCGCAATCGAGCAATTCAACCAGGCCCCAGCGGGTACCTGTCAGTCCATGCCGGACGGGGTGCTGGAGCTGGTCGACGCCGGGCGCCTGCTGCATGAGCAAAGTCAGGGTGCACTCGACCTGACCCTGGAGCCGCTGCTCAATCTGTGGGGTTTCGGTCCCAAGGCGCGCGCCGAAAAGGTGCCGACCGCTGAGCAATTGCTCGCCGCGCGTGCGCGGGTGGGCATGCAGCATCTGCGTCGTGACGGGCAGCAGCTGTGCAAAGAGGTTGATGTACAGGTCGACTTCAACAGCGTTGCTGCCGGTTATGCGGTGGACAAGCTTGTGCAGCGCTTCACTGAACTGGGCGTGACCAGTTATATGGTTGAGGTAACTGGTGAGCTTAAGGCCGCGGGTAAAAAGCCCGACGGACAGCCTTGGCGCATTGGCCTGGAGGCCCCACAGGACGGCCAGCGTGTCGCCCAGCGGGTGCTGGCGGTGGATGGCTACGGCATTTCTACCTCAGGTGATTACCGCAATTACTTCGAGGAAGAGGGGCAGCGCTACTCGCACACAATCGATCCTTTGACCGGTGCGCCTATCACCCACAAGCTGGCAGCGGTAACCGTGGCGGACAAATCGACCTTGCGCGCCGATGGCTTGTCTACAGTGCTAATGGTGATGGGCACTGAGCGTGGCCTGGCATTTGCTGAGCGCATGGGGATAGCAGCGTTTTTCGTGACCCGTGATGGTGACGCTTTCGTCACACAGACAACTCAGGCTTTCGAGCAGCTATTCGCTGCAGGAGACGAGCAATGACGTTTTTAGTGGTGTTTCTGGTCATGGTGCTGGTAGTGGGCATGATGGCAGTGGGTGTGATCATGGGGCGTAAGCCCATCGCCGGCTCATGCGGCGGTATTGCCAACTTGGGTATTGAGAAAGAGTGCTCAATCTGTGGTGGCAGCCGTGAGAAGTGCGAAGAGATCAACAGCGAGCCACAAGGCAAAACCGAAGCCCTGGCTTACGACGCGACCAAACGCTAAGCGTCCTGTGCCCCGCGAACAAGCTAGGCTGCAGTGAACGTATTGATTGTCAGGCTGCGCGTGCAGTGCTGGCCCTGCCGAGAGCACGGTATAAGTGCTCCGGTGTGATCTGAAGGAGTAAACATGGCGGTCTACAACTACGACGTAGTGGTGCTGGGTTCCGGCCCTGCGGGTGAAGGCGCGGCAATGAACGCCGCCAAGGCTGGGCGTAAGGTAGCCGTGGTCGACAGCCGCCGCGAGGTTGGCGGTAACTGCACCCACTTGGGCACTATCCCGTCCAAGGCCCTGCGTCATTCGGTGCGGCAGATCATGCAGTTCAACACCAATCCGATGTTCCGTCAGATCGGTGAGCCGCGCTGGTTCTCCTTTCCGGATGTGCTGAAAAGTGCTGAGCGGGTTATCGCCAAACAGGTCAGTTCGCGCACAGGTTACTACGCCCGTAACCGTATTGATGTGTTCTTCGGCACCGGCAGCTTTGCTGATGAGCACACCATTGAAGTGGTGTGCGCCAATGGCGTGGTGGAAAAACTGGTGGCCAAGCAGATCGTCATTGCCACCGGCTCTCGTCCATACCGCCCACTGGACGTGGACTTTAATCATTCGCGCATCTACGACAGCGACACCATTCTCAGCCTGGGTCATACCCCGCGGCGCATCATCATTTACGGGGCGGGTGTAATCGGCTCTGAGTACGCTTCGATCTTCAGTGGCTTGGGCGTGTTGGTCGACTTGATCGACAACCGCGATCAACTGCTGAGTTTCCTTGATGCGGAAATCTCCGATGCGCTGAGTTACCACCTGCGTACTAACAATGTGCTCATTCGCCACAATGAAGAGTACGAAAGTGTCGAAGGGCTGGATAACGGGGTCATCCTGCACCTCAAGTCCGGTAAGAAGATCAAAGCCGACGCCTTCCTCTGGTGCAACGGCCGTACTGGCAATACCGATCAGCTAGGTCTGGAAAATATTGGCATCAAGGTCAATAGCCGTGGCCAGATCGAGGTTGATCAGAATTACCGTACCCAAGTGTCTAACGTCTACGCGGCGGGCGACGTGATTGGCTGGCCGAGTTTGGCCAGTGCGGCCGCCGACCAGGGCCGTTCGGCTGCGGGCAGCATCGTCGACAATGGCAGCTGGCGCTTCGTTGATGACGTACCAACCGGCATCTACACCATTCCGGAAATCAGTTCGATTGGTAAGAACGAGCGCGAGCTGACTCAGGCCAAGATCCCTTATGAAGTCGGTAAGGCGTTCTTCAAAGGCATGGCCCGTGCGCAGATTTCCCATGAGCCGGTGGGCATGCTCAAGCTGCTGTTCCACCGTGAAACCCTGGAAGTGCTCGGCGTGCATTGCTTCGGCTACCAGGCCTCTGAGATTGTGCATATCGGCCAGGCGATCATGAACCAGAAGGGTGAAGCCAATACCATCAAGTATTTCGTCAACACCACCTTCAACTACCCGACCATGGCGGAAGCCTACCGGGTGGCGGCGTTCGACGGCCTCAACCGGCTTTTTTGAGCGGCTCCGGCCGGTGGCCTGAGCCGGCCGGGGAGAACCCGTTCAGCGACTCCAGCGACTGGCGTTGGCCTAATCGCGAAAGTTTCTGATCAGGCTTAACGAAAAACCGGCCCTTGCGGCCGGTTTTTTCGTTTCTGTAGCGGGGCTATCCGGGAGGTTATTCCAGGGTCGCCACGGCCAGGCCGGGAAAGTCGGTGATGATGCTGTCCACGCCGAAGTCTGCCAGGCGGCGCATCAGGGCCGGTTCGTTGACCGTCCACACCGAGACGTGCAAGCCGGCTTTCTGCGCTTTGAGCAGGCGTTCCGGGGTGCACAGCGTCCAGTTCAGCGCGAGCAGGTGACAGCCGTAGTGCTTGGCCACTTTCAATGGGTCGAGCCAGGCGTATTCGGCTACCAGCCCGCGTTGCAGGTGCGGCGTCAGGCGTTGCAGGGCGCCGAGCACTTCGCGGGAGCTGGAGGTTACGGTGACTTTGTCCGTCAGCTGGTAGCGCTCGGCCAGTTCGGCAATTGCCTTGACCATACGCGCGGAGCGAACCTTCGAGGCGCTTTTGACTTCCAGTTGCCAGTGCTCGAAATCACAGTGCTGGAACAGCTCTTCCAGTCGCGGGATCGGGCAGGGGGTGACTGCGCCAGGGCCGCCTCTGCGTGCGTCGTAAGTCACCAGCTCGGCCGCATCATGCTCAACGACCTTGCCGCGATGGCCGGTGGTGCGCTTGAGGGTTGGGTCGTGAATCACCATCAGCTCGCCATCGCGCGACAGGTGCAGGTCCAGCTCGCAGCGGCGCACGCCGTGTTTGAGGCATTGCTGGAAGCTGGCCAGGGTATTTTCCGGCACCTCGCCTTTGGCGCCGCGATGTCCATAGATGACTGTCACTGTTGCTCCTTGTCGGGCAGGGTTGCGCCGGGCTGATGATGACGCACGCTGTTGATCACGTGTTTGTGCTCGAAGTAGACGCTGAATTCGCGGTAATCCCAGCGGGTGATCGGTGGGTTACCAACGCTAGGATGTTCTTCATCGGCTAGGCCGAAACGCTCGAGCACCGCGCGTTGTGATTCGCCGAACTGCGGCAGCTGTAGTGTGCCGCCACCTTGCAGGCCGATAGGAATTTGCAGGGTATCGGCGTAAGCGCCGAGAGGCAGGAGCAGGGCGAGAAGCAGAAACAGACGGTGCATGGTGGCTCGCTATCAGGGTTGCAAAGGTTGCTCGCGGGCCTGGCGACGCTCCAGGGCCTGGCGCTGCAGAATATGCCGGGCCAGCAGCTGGCGCTGGGCATCGGTCAATGCCTCGAATTCTGCACCGATCTCAAATTGCTGTGAGGGCAATGCTTGGCAATGCACCACCTTGGCCCGCAACAGCAGCCCTAAGGCTTGCGGCATCAGCACCATTTTCAGCGCCAGGTGCGCGCCGGCAGCCACCGGTTGAGGATTATTGAAGCTGACCCCGCCCTCGGACAGACTGACCCTGCGCGGCGAACCAATGTCGCGCAGCAGGCTCTGCGCCACGGCCTGACCGAGCAAGTCGATGCGCTTGTTCATCACCTTGAGGTAGTTGGCCAGGGTGCGATCGCGCTCGGTGATGTGCCGCAGCAGGTGTTGCGACTCGAAGTCCATCAGGTGCAGGTCGCTGAGCAGGTTGAACAATGGCGAGTTGTCGTGAAGCTCGTCACTGGCCAGGGCTTCGGCGCCCGAGAGCAGGGTGAATTCCAGTGCGATCGTATCGTCGATACGATAGTATTCGCGGCGATCATCTTCATCTTGAGTCGGCATGGCGAACCCATGGCAGCAGTAGTGGTCAGAGTGTAAGGCTGCTCGCCAAGCCCCGCCACAAGGACGTTTCTTTTTCCCTCGAATCAGCCCCGACATGTTCAGACCTCTGTTCGTATTTATCGGCACGCGCTACACGCGGGCCAAGCGTCGCAACCACTTCGTATCCTTTATTTCCCTGACTTCGATGATCGGGCTGGCACTTGGTGTGCTGGTGATGATTCTGGTGCTGTCGGTGATGAACGGCTTCGACCATGAAATGCGCACCCGCGTGCTCGGCATGGTGCCGCACGCCACTGTCGAGAGCGCCACGCCGATCAAGAACTGGCGCAGCCTGGCCGACAAGGCGCAGCGCAACCCGCAGGTGCTGGCGGTTGCCCCCTTCAGCCAGATGCAGGGCCTGCTGACCAACGATGGCAAAGTGCAGAAAGTGCTGATCAATGCGGTCGATCCGCAGGAAGAAGCCAAGGTCTCGATCATCGGCAACTTCTTTCAGCAGGGTCGCCTGGAGGCGTTGCAGCCCGGTGAATTCGGCATGGTGCTGGGCGACAAGGCAGCTGCCAAACTCGGCGTCGACCTGGGTGACAAGGTCACCTTTGTTGCCCCGGAAGTCACTGTTACTCCAGCCGGTATGTTTCCACGGCTTAAGCGGTTTACCGTGGTCGGTATTTTCCATGTCGGCGCTGGCGAGATCGACGGTCACCTGGCCCTGACCCATGTGCAGGATCTGGCGCGCTTGCAGCGCTGGCAGGCCGATCAAGTGCAGGGTATTCGTCTGAAGTTCGCTGATCTATTTGAAGCTCCGCGCACCGCTTGGGCATTGGCGCAAACCTTGGGTGAGGGGGACTACTATGCCCGCGACTGGACCCGTACCCACGGCAACCTGTACCAGGCGATCCGCATGGAGAAGGCGATGATTGGCCTGCTGCTGTTGCTGATCGTTGCGGTCGCTGCGTTCAACATCATTTCCACCCTGGTCATGGTGGTTACCGACAAGAAGGGCGATATCGCTATTCTGCGTACCCTGGGCGCGACGCCACGGCAGATCATGGCGATCTTTATGGTCCAGGGCACGGTGATCGGCGTATTCGGCACGGCGATTGGCGCGGTGCTGGGCTGCCTAGCGGCTTTGAATATCAGCAGTGCGATTGCTGCGTTGGAAGGGTTGTTGGGGATCAAGTTTCTCAATGCCGATGTGTATTTCATTGACTACCTGCCCTCGCAGCTGATGCTGGCGGATGTGCTGCTGGTCTGTGGCGCGGCGTTGATTCTAAGTTTCTTCGCCACCCTGTATCCGGCCTGGCGCGCAGCGCGTACCCAGCCTGCGGAGGCGCTACGTTATGAATGATCAGGTTATGAGTGATTCGGTTATGCAAGATCGTGCAGTGTTGAGTTGTCGCAACCTCGGTAAAAGCTACGACGAGGGCCCGCAATCAGTGGTGGTGCTGCATGATTTGCAGCTGGAACTGCACCCCGGCGAGCGCGTGGCGATTGTCGGCAGCTCCGGCTCGGGCAAGAGCACCTTGCTGAATATGCTAGGTGGCCTGGATACGCCGAGCACTGGCAGCGTCTGGCTGGCGGGCGAGGAGTTGTCGGCGCTGAATGAAAAGCAGCGCGGCCTGCTGCGTAACCGCGCCCTGGGTTTCGTTTACCAGTTCCACCACCTGCTGCCGGAATTTACCGCGCTGGAAAACGTGTGCATGCCTCTGCTGATTGGCCGCACGTCGATCAGCGAAGCGCGCCAGCGTGCCACCGCGCTGTTGGAACGGGTTGGCCTTGGTCATCGCCTGGCGCACAAGCCGTCTGAGCTTTCCGGTGGCGAGCGTCAGCGTGTGGCCATCGCCCGCGCGCTGGTCAATCAGCCGGGTCTGGTACTGCTCGATGAGCCCACCGGCAACCTCGATCATCACACTGCGCAAGGCATTCAGGACCTGATGAAGGAGCTGAGCAGCTCGTCGCAGACCGCCTTTTTGGTGGTGACACACGACATGGCGCTGGCCCAGCAGATGGACCGCATTCTGCGTCTGGAAGACGGCAAGCTGGTGGCCGCCTGATGTTTCGTCCGCTGAGTATCTTTATCGGTATCCGCTATACCGGGGCCAAGCGGCGCAATCACTTTATTTCCTTTATCTCGATGACTTCGATGATCGGCCTGGCCTTGGGTGTGTTGGCCATGATCGTGGTGCTGTCGGTGATGAACGGTTTTCAGAAGGAAATGAGCACGCGCATCCTCGGTATGGTGCCGCACGCCAGCATCGCCGGAACGCAGCCGCTGGATAACTGGCAGCAGGTCGCTGCAGCCGCGAAGAACAATCCGCAAGTAGTCGCGGCAGTGCCGTTTGCCGAGCTGGAAGGCATGCTTTCGGTGCGCGGGGCGATGCAGCCGGTGCAGTTGCACGGCATCGATCCGGCGCTGGAACCGCAAGTGTCGATCATCGACAAGCATATGCAGCAAGGCCGCCTGAGCGACCTGCGTGAGGGTGAGTTTGGCGTGGTGCTGGGTGAGATTACCGCACGGCGCTTTCAGCTGCGGGTGGGCGACAAGCTGGCGCTGATCGTGCCGGAGCTAAGCACTGTGCCGGGCGGTATCAGCCCGCGTATGCAGCGCCTTAACGTGGTCGGCATCTTCAAGGTGGGCGCCGAGCTGGACAGCTCGCTGGCGTTGATCCATGTCGCCGATGCAGCGCATATCCAGCGCATGCAGCCGGGTCAGGTGCAGAGCGTGCGCCTGAAGCTGAAAGACCTGTACCAGGCGCCACAAGTCGCCGCGCAGATTGTCGGAAAGCTGGGCGCGGGTTACAGCTCCGCAGACTGGACCCTGACCCAGGGCAGCCTGTTCAGTGCAATGAAGATGGAGAAGACCATGATCGGCCTGTTGCTGCTGCTGATCGTTGCAGTGGCGGCCTTCAATATCATTGCGACGTTGATCATGGTGGTGGCAGACAAGGGCGCGGATATCGCCATTCTGCGCACCTTGGGCGCGACACCGGCTCAGATCATGGGCATCTTTATGGTGCAAGGTACGGTGATCGGCGTGATCGGTACTGTGATTGGCGCGGTGCTGGGGATTCTCGCGGCGCTGAATGTCAGCCAGTTGGTGGGCTGGATCGAGCGCTTGAGCGGCCAGCAGGTGATGAGCTCGGATGTGTATTTCATCAGCAACCTGCCGTCTGAGTTGCTGCTGTCTGATGTGCTGTTGATCTGCGGTGCAGCGTTCAGCCTGAGCTTTCTGGCTACCGTTTACCCCTCTTGGCGAGCATCGCGCATTCAACCTGCTGAGGCGTTGCGTTACGAATAAGCTACGCTGGCAGAAACAAAAAAGCCGTTACTCAGTAACGGCTTTTTTACATCAGTGCTGCACGTCTTGCTGCCGACGTTTTTCCTGGCGTTTGCGCCAGTTATGTCGCACCCACCAGCGCCAGTAAGCGTTGGTGGCGAAGTAGCCGATCAGGGCGAACAGCAGGCCGAGTACTAACGAGCCCAGATAGAGCGGCTGCCAGTGGGTTTGCAGAACATGACCGACCCAACTGAGTGTGATGTGATCAGGCATTTGCAGGGTAGGCGTGTTCATCAGCCAGGCGCCAAACTTGTAGCTGCAGTAGAACACCGGCGGCATGGTGATCGGGTTGGTCAGCCAGACCAGGCCAATCGAAATCGGCAGGTTACCCCGGGCTGGAATCGCCACGGCGGCGGCAGCGGCCATTTGCATGGGCATGGGGATCATCGCCCAGAACAGGCCGATGGCCATGGCGCGTGAAACAGAATGGCGGTTGAGGTGCCAGAGGTTGGGGTCGTGGATCAGGCTGCCCAGAAAGCGCAGGGATTTATTGCCCTTGATACGGTCTGGGTGGGGCATGTAGCGCTTGAATAAACGACGCGGCATGAAGGCTCTCTGGCGGGTAAAAGCGCCGACATTATGCACCCTTTGATGGCAGTCTGTTTTCACACTTTGTGACAGCAAATAAGCAAAAGCTGATCGATAGGTTAAATGCTGTATTCGACTCACGGAGCGAGTCTATGCGCACAGGGATTTTCGCGCTGGTGGCCGGGCTGCTGGTGCTGCGCTTCCTTCCAGCTTTGCCGCCCTTATGGCTGCTGGCTGTTCTGCCGGTCGCGGGCTTGATGCTGTTGCCATTTCGCAGCTATCCCATTGCCTTGTTTCTATTTGGCTTCACTTGGGCGTGCGTATCGGCGCAGTGGGCGTTGGATGATCGCCTGGCGCAGCAGTTGGATTCGCGTACCTTGTGGTTGCAAGGGCAGGTGGTTGGCCTGCCCGAGGTGGGCGAAGGCGTGGTGCGCTTTCAGCTGGAACAGGTGGTTTCACGGCGTGACAGATTGCCCGCACGTTTGCGTCTGGCCTGGTATGGCGGGCCGGCAGTGCGCGCCGGTGAAACCTGGCGTTTAGCCGTACGCCTCAAGCGCCCTCATGGTCTGGTCAACCCTCAGGCATTCGATTACGAAGCCTGGCTGCTGGCACAACGTATCGGCGCCACGGGTACGGTTAAAAGTGGCGAGCTGATTGCTCCTGCCAGTGGAACAGGGGCCTGGCGCGACCGCTTGCGTCAGCAGCTCTTGGCAACGCCCGCACATGGTCGCGAAGGCACGTTGGCAGCCCTGGTGTTGGGCGATGATTCGGGGCTTTCAACAGCAGATTGGCAGGTATTGCAGAACACCGGCACGGTGCACCTGATGGTGATCTCCGGTCAGCATATTGGTCTGTTGGCGGCGCTTTTATATGGCTTGGTTGCCAGTTTGGCGCGCCTAGGACTTTGGCCGCTCAGTTGGCCCTGGCTGCCGAGTGCTTGTCTGTTGGCTTTTCTTGGTGCGTTGGCGTACGGCCTATTGGCAGGGTTTGAAGTGCCAGTACAGCGCGCTTGCGTGATGATCTGCCTGGTGCTGCTCTGGCGCTGGCGCTTTCGCCATCTGGGTGTGTGGTTGCCCGTGTTGGTGACATTACTTGCAGTGTTGCTGGGTGAGCCGTTGGCCAGTTTGCAACCAGGGTTCTGGTTGTCCTTTGGCGCAGTCATGCTGCTGATCCTGATCTTCAGCGGTCGGCTCGGTGCCTGGCCTTGGTGGAGCACCCTCCTGCGCGCGCAATGGGCCATGGCTATCGGCTTGTTGCCGCTGCTGCTTGCCCTTGGTTTGCCGGTGAGTGCCAGTGGCCCCTTGGCCAATCTGGTGGCTGTCCCTATCGTTGGGTTTCTGGTGGTGCCATTGGCATTGCTCGGTACGCTGTTGCTGCCTTTACCTGGCGTCGGCGCTACGTTGCTCTGGATAGCAGGCGGTGTGCTGGATCTGTTGTTCGAGTTATTGACGCAATTGGCCCTTTGGCTGCCGGCCTGGTTGCCTAGTGCCTTGCCATTCTGGGCCTGGCTGATGGTGGCGCTGGGCGCGTTGGTTTTGCTGCTGCCAGCCGCTTTTCCAATGCGCAGCTTGGGTGCCTTACTGCTGCTGCCCTTGTTGTTCAGCCCGCAGCAGCGTCCGGAATACGGGCGGGCCGAGGTGTGGATGCTGGATGTCGGTCAGGGTCTGGCGGTGCTGGTGCGCACCCAGTCGCATGACCTGCTGTATGACGCCGGACCGCGCTTTGGCGAGTTCGATACTGGTGAGCGCGTCGTACTGCCTTCTCTGCGGGCGCTGGATGTCCGAGCCCTGGATCTGCTGCTGATCAGCCATGCCGATAACGATCACGCCGGTGGCGCCGCAGCGATCCAGCGCGGTCTGCCGGTCAGGCAGGTGCTCAGTGGAGAAGCAGATAAGCTCGCGCCTTCACTACAGGCCCAAGCTTGCGCCAGTGATCAGCACTGGCAGTGGGATGGCGTGCAGTTCAGTACCTGGCGCTGGGATGGTGCGAGCGATGGCAATCAAGCGTCCTGCGTGCTGCGCATTGAGGCCAATGGCGAGCGGCTGTGGCTGACCGGTGACATCGATAGCCAGGCCGAGCGGGCATTGCTCAATAGCGGTCTGGTTATGCCGGCAGAGTGGTTGCTGGCGCCGCACCATGGCAGTCGCAGTTCATCTTCGGTGGCTTTTCTGGAAAAGGTCAGACCCACAGCTGCGCTGATTTCCCGTGGTGCGCACAATGCCTTTGGCCATCCGCATGCCGAAGTTATTGAGCGTTACCGGACGTTGGAGGCGCGGCTGTACGACACCGTCGAGCAAGGCGCGGTAAGGATTCGTTTAGGTGCATTCGAGCCTGCGCAGGGTTTGCGCTATCGAGCACGTTTTTGGCGGGAAAAATGAGAACGGCGGCGGTCGGCGAGGCCGCGACCCTATGCTAGAGTGGCGCCACTTTTGTGAAGGGGATCTGCCACCGTGTGGGAACTGGTTAAAGCTGGCGGCTGGATGATGCTGCCGATCATTCTGTGTTCTATCGCTGCGGCCGGCATCATTGCCGAGCGCCTGTGGACGTTGCGGCCGAGCCGCATCACCCCACCCAACCTGCTCGGTCAGGTGTGGAAGTGGATCAAGGATAAGAAACTCAATAACCAGAAGCTCAAGGAGCTGCGCGCCAACTCGCCGTTGGGGCAGATTCTTGCTGCCGGCCTAGCCAACTCCAAACATGGTCGCGAGATCATGAAGGAGTGCATCCAAGAAGCTGCCGGACGGGTCATTCATGATCTGGAGCGCTACCTGAATGCCCTGGGCACCATTGCTGGTATCGCGCCGCTGCTGGGTTTGCTTGGTACGGTGCTGGGCATGATCGAAATCTTCAGCTCCTTTATGGGCTCGGGCATGGCCAATGCGTCCTTGCTCGCCGGCGGTATTTCCAAGGCGCTGATCACGACGGCGGCGGGTCTGATGGTGGCCATTCCGGCACTGTTCTTCCACCGTTACCTGCAGCGCCGCGTCGATGAGCTGGTGGTCGGCATGGAGCAGGAGGCGATTCGCCTGGTGGAAGTGGTGCAGGGCGATCGTGACGTCGACATGGGCGAGGACAAGGCGTGAAATTCCGGCGCAAACCGCGGGAGAACGTCGAGATCAACCTGGCCTCGTTGATCGACGTGGTGTTTATCCTGTTGCTGTTCTTCGTGGTCACCACCACCTTTACCCGTGAGACCCAGCTCAAGGTCGATCTGCCGGAGGCGGCCACTGGCACGCCGCCCGAGCAAACTGAACTCAAGCAGCTGGAAATCCTGATTGCCGCTGACGGCAGCTACTCGCTGAATGCCAAACAGTTGCTGAAAAGCGATCTGGAAAGCCTGATGGCAGCGCTGCAGAAAGAATCGGAAGGTGATAACAGCCTGCCGCTGATCATCAGTGCCGATGCCAAGGCCCAGCATCAGGCGGTGATTACCGCCATGGATGCGGCCGGCAAACTGGGTTTTGCCCATCTGCGCATGACCACCATCGAGGCGCAAGCCGCGCCTTGAGGGTTGCCCACTGATGAGCCTGTCCGCACGCCTCACTGCTGCCTGGTACGCCGGTCATCCGGCGCTGGGCCTGCTGCGTCCGTTGGAGTGGCTGTATCGCGCGGTGGTACAGCGTAAGCGTGCGCGTTTTATGGCCGGTGAGGGCGAGATCTACCGTGCTCCCGTGCCGGTGGTGGTGGTCGGCAATATCACTGTAGGCGGCACCGGCAAAACCCCGATGATTCTCTGGCTGATTGAGCATTGCCGCTGCCAAGGTTTGCGCGTCGGTGTGGTCAGTCGTGGTTATGGTGCGCAGCCGCCGCAGCTGCCCTGGCGCGTACAGGCCGATCAGGCGGCCAGCGTGGCAGGCGATGAGCCGCTGCTGATTGTGCAACGCAGCGGCGTGCCGCTGATGATTGATCCTGATCGTGGAAGCGCTGTGGCGGCCTTGCTAGCGTCCGAACCGCTGGACCTGATCCTCAGTGACGACGGCCTGCAGCACTACCGCCTGGCCCGAGATCTCGAACTGGTGCTGATCGATGCCGCGCGCGGCTTGGGCAATCGCCATTGCCTGCCTGCCGGCCCGCTACGTGAGCCGGTCGAGCGTCTGCAGAGCGTGGATGCGCTGCTGTATAACGGCGCGTCCAGCGATCCGCAGGATGGCTACGGCTTTACCCTGCAGCCACGCACCTTGGTCAACCTGCGCAGTGGCGAGCAGCATCCGCTCAGTCACTTCCCGGCCGGTCAGGCCCTGCATGCGGTCGCCGGTATTGGCAACCCGCAGCGTTTCTTCAATACACTCGAAGGGCTACACTGGCGGCCTGTCGCGCATGCCTTTGCCGACCATGCGCCGTACAGTGCCGAGCTGCTGAGTTTCAGTCCGGCGCTGCCGGTGCTGATGACGGAAAAGGATGCGGTCAAGTGCCGTGCCTTTGCGGCTGACGATTGGTGGTACCTGGCGGTGGATGCCGAGCCTTCGGCCGCGTTTGTCGCTTGGTTTGATCAGCAATTGCAGCGTCTTGTGCCGCGCGCCTGACTGTTCTGATCATTCGGCGGCCTCATCCGCCCTAGCAGCTGCTTCCTCTCAAGGATCTCCCATGGACCCGAAACTACTCGACATTCTCGCCTGCCCACTGTGCAAGGGCCCGCTGAAGCCCGCCGCTGACAAGAGCGAGTTGATCTGCAAGGCCGACGCACTGGCTTTCCCAGTGCGCGATGGCATCCCGGTGATGCTGGAAACCGAAGCCCGCACCCTCAACGTCGACGAGCGCCTGGACAAGTAAATGAGCACTGCCTTTACCGTTGTGATTCCGGCGCGTTTCGCTTCCAGCCGCCTGCCGGGCAAGCCGCTGCAGGATATTGCCGGCAAACCGATGATTCAGCATGTCTGGGAACAGGCGTGCAAAAGCAGCGCGCAGCAGGTGGTGGTTGCCACTGACGATGCGCGCATCGTTGAGGCGTGTCAGGGCTTTGGTGCGCAGGTGGTGTTGACCCGCGTCGATCACAATTCAGGCACCGACCGTCTGGCCGAGGTGGCGACGGCTCTAGGTCTGGCTGCTGACGCCATCGTGGTCAACGTACAGGGTGATGAGCCGCTGATTCCGCCATCGATCATTGATCAGGTGGCGGCCAATTTGGCAGCGAATCCGCAGGCGGCCATCGCCACCCTGGCTGAGCCGATCGAGGATGTGCAGGCGCTATTCAACCCCAACGTGGTCAAGGTGGTCAGCGACAAGACCGGCCTGGCTTTGACCTTCAGCCGCGCGCCGCTGGCCTGGGCGCGGGATGCCTTTGCCAAGAGCCGTGACGAGCTTCCAGCAGGCGTGCCATATCGCCGTCACATTGGCATCTACGCCTACCGTGCGCAGTTTCTGCATGACTTCGTCGCCTGGGGCCCGTGCTGGCTGGAAGACACCGAGTGCCTGGAGCAGCTGCGCGCGCTCTGGCATGGCGTGCGTATCCATGTCGCCGATGCCCTTGAAGCGCCGCCTGCGGGTGTCGACACACCGGAAGACCTGGAGCGGGTTCGTCGCCTGCTGGGGGCCTGATGCGCGTTCTGTTTGTCTGTCTGGGCAATATCTGCCGCTCACCCACTGCTGAAGGTGTGTTGCGCCACAAGCTGCGTGAAGCCGGGCTGGAAGGGCGCGTCGAAGTCGATTCGGCCGGCACTGGTGACTGGCACGTGGGCAAGGCGGCGGATCTGCGCACGCGTCAGGCTGCGCAGCAGCGTGGCTATGACCTGTCTGCGCTGCGCGGTCGGCAGGTCAAGGCGGCGGATTTTCACGGCTTTGACCTGATTCTGGCCATGGATAACAGCAACCTGCACGACCTGCAGCAGCTGCGCCCAGGCAATGATGCGGCCGAGTTGGACCTGTTTCTGCGTCGTTATCAGTTGGAGCTGGATGAAGTGCCGGACCCCTATTACGGTGGTGAAGCCGGTTTTGCCCAGGTGCTGGATTTGATCGAGCAGGCCTGTGATGCCCTGGTTATCGAACTCAAGGGGCGCTTATGAGCTTGCAGGTGCGCACCCAGGTCTCGCTGAAGCTCTATAACAGTTTTGCCGTCGAGGCCCAGGCCAGCCATTTTGCCGAGGCTGAGAATGATCAGCAGGTGCGCGAAGCGCTGAGCTATGCGCAAACGCAGCAGTTGCCGCTGTTGTTGCTCGGGGGTGGCAGCAATCTGCTGCTCACCGCTGACGTTGATGCGTTGGTGTTGCGTATGGCCAGTCGCGGTATTCGCGTACTCAGCGATGACGGCGAGCGTGTGGTGATTGAGGCTGAAGCGGGTGAGTCCTGGCATCCGTTTGTGCAATGGACGCTGGCGCAGGGCTTTGCCGGCCTGGAAAACCTCAGCCTGATCCCAGGCACCGTGGGGGCGGCGCCGGTACAGAATATCGGTGCGTACGGTATTGAGCTTAAGGATCTGTTTGCCGGGTTAACTGCCCTGGATCGTTATAGCGGCGAGTTGCGCGAGTTTTCTCTGCAGGACTGCGCCTTTGCCTACCGCGATAGCCTTTTCAAACGAGAAAGCGGGCGCTGGGTCATCCTGCGAGTGCGCTTTGCCTTGAGCCGCGCGGCTGCGCTGCATCTGGATTACGGTCCGGTGCGTCAGCGTCTGGCGGAGCAGGGCATCAATGCCCCGACGGCGCTGGATGTCAGCCAGGCCATCTGCGCCATTCGCAGCGAAAAACTGCCTGACCCGGCTGAGCTAGGCAATGCAGGCAGCTTCTTCAAGAACCCCTTGGTATCGAGTGAGCTGGCGCAACGCTTGCGCGCTGAGCATGCCGATCTGGTGGCTTATGCTCAGGCTGATGGACAGGTCAAGCTGGCCGCGGGCTGGTTGATCGAGCGGGCGGGCTGGAAGGGCTTTCGTGAGGGTGATGCAGGTGTGCATCGTCTGCAGGCATTGGTGCTGGTGAATTACGGCGCCGCCACGGGGGCGCAGTTGTTGGGGCTGGCACAGCGTATCCAGGCGGATATCGCCCAGCGTTTTGCGGTGGAGTTGGAGATCGAGCCAAACGTGCTGTAAGGCGTTTGGCGGCAGGCTGCGACCAGAGTATTGACCGCACTGTAATAAAAGCTAGAACGCAAAAGGGGATGCCGAAGCATCCCCTTTTTTATTGCCTAGCGGATCAGACCTGCGGTTTGACCGCTTCTTTATCCTGCGCGTCGGCTTCTACTTCAGTAAACAGTGAGCTTTGCGGCTCCTGGCTTACTTCTGCTTCTACTTGCGCGGCGGTTTCGGCCTTGGGCTCGACGGCTTCGATGCTCTCAGGTGCTTCGGCTGCAGTTTCAACTGCGGCTTCGGCAACCACTTCTGCAGCCGGCTCTTCAGCTACCAGTGCAGCAGCTTCAACCTGTACGGCAGCAGCTGGGGCTTCGGCGGCTTCGCGGGCCAGACGCTCGGCTTCACGCTGACGACGACGCACTTCGCGCGGATCGTTAGGTGCGCGACCGGTGCTGCTGACGGCGACCACAGGGGCAGCTTCTGCGGCTGCAACTTCAGCTACTACAGCTTCGGCAACCGGCTCGGATGCGGTAACCACGGCAGGTGCTTCAACAACCTCTACAACCGGGGCGGGCGCCTCTACAACAGCAGCTGCTGGTGCAGCTTCGCTGACTTCGGTGGCATATACAGGTGCTTCGCTGACCTCGACAACCGGGCTGCTTACTGCTTCTACACCTACTGCCTCAACAGTGGCTTGTGGCGCTTCAGCGGCAGCGATTTCGCGTGGCTGCTCCTGCTCGACAATTACCGGTGCTGCTTCGGTTGCTTGGGCTGCTTCGTCCGTACCAGTGATAACGGCGGCGGTTACTGCTGCTGCAACTACTGCGTAGTCGGCATCAGTTGATACTTCTGCGCCTTCCTCGCTGCCTTCGATCGGGTTGCCGTTGGCATCGTTCTGGCGTTCGCGACGATTGCTGCGACGACGCTGGCCACGGGAGCGGCGACGTGGGCGATCACCACCTTCGCTGCCTTCCTGCTCATCGTCCTGCAGCGCTTCTTCAGCGTTCAGTACTTCTTCATCGGCGGCTACTGCGGCCTGTTCAGCTCGCGGCTGGCGCTCTTCACGCGGTGCGCGCGGCTGGCGCGGTTCGCGTTGTGGGCGTTCGGCACGGACTTCTTCGCTGACCGTTGCGCTATCACCCGGTGCGGCATCCAGTGGCTCACGCAGTTCGCGCGGTTGGCGCTCTTCACGTGGCTTGCGGTCGCGCGGCTGACGCTCTTCGCGCGGTGGGCGCGATTGGCGCACTTCCTGCGGCTGACGAACTTCTACAACGTCGCGTGGGCTGCGTTCTTCACGTGGCGCACGTTCCTCGCGCGGTGCGCGTTCTTCACGAGCAACGCGTGGCTGACGTTCTTCGCGCGGTGCGCGCTCTTCACGAGGACCGCGGTCTTCACGTGGTTTACGCTCTTCGCTGTTGCGACCACCGCGGTTGCGATTCTGTTGGCGACCGTTACGACGCTCATCGCTGCGCTGTGGGCGTTCGCTGGTTTTCTTCTCGACGACGGCAGGCTTTTCTTCTTCCTTACCAGCGAACAGGCTGACCAGCGACTTGACCAGACCTTTGAACAGGCTTGGCTCAGCGGCAGCAACAGGCTGTGTGACTACTGCTTCAACTGGCGTTGGTGCTGTGCGCTGCGGCGCGGTCTTGATCGCTGCTTCCTGGCGAACCAGGGTGCGGGTTGCCGCAGCCTGCTTCTCTTCTTCCACTTCAATAGTCGCCATTTCATAGCTCGATTGAGTGGATTGCGCTTCAGGGCTGTCGTCACGGATGCGCGTAACTTCGAAGTGCGGTGTTTCCAAGTGGTCATTCGGAATGATCACGATCCGTGCACGCGTGCGCAGCTCGGTCTTGGTGATCGAGTTGCGTTTTTCGTTGAGCAGGAAGGCGGCAACTGGAATTGGCACTTGTGCGCGGACTTCAGCAGTGCGGTCTTTCAGGGCTTCTTCTTCGATCAGGCGCAGAATGGCCAGCGACAGCGATTCAACGTCGCGGATGATGCCTTGACCGTTGCAGCGTGGGCAGACGATACCGCTGCTTTCACCCAGGGATGGACGCAGGCGCTGGCGCGACATTTCCAGCAGGCCAAAACGCGAGATACGGCCCACTTGTACGCGGGCACGATCAGCTTCCAGGCTTTCACGGACTTTTTCTTCCACGGCGCGTTGGTTCTTCGCCGGGGTCATGTCGATAAAGTCGATGACGATCAGGCCGCCGATGTCACGCAGACGCAGTTGGCGGGCGATTTCTTCAGCCGCTTCCAGGTTGGTCTGCAGGGCCGTTTCTTCGATGTCGCTGCCTTTGGTGGCGCGTGCCGAGTTGATGTCGATGGACACCAGGGCTTCGGTTGGGTCGATAACAATCGAACCGCCGGACGGCAATTTCACTTCACGCTGGAAAGCTGTTTCGATCTGGCTTTCGATCTGGAAGCGGTTGAACAGCGGCACGCTGTCTTCATACAGCTTGATCTTACTGGCGTATTGCGGCATCACCTGGTTGATGAAACTCAGGGCTTCCTGCTGCGCTTCGATGCTGTCGACCAGTACTTCGCCGATGTCCTGGCGCAGGTAGTCGCGGATGGCGCGGATGATCACATTGCTTTCCTGGTAAATCAGGAAAGGTGCGGCGCGGTCCAGCGAGGCTTCTTTAATCGCGGTCCAGAGCTGCAGCAGGTAATCGAGGTCCCACTGCATTTCTTCGCTGGAGCGGCCGAGGCCTGCGGTGCGCACGATCAGGCCCATGTCGCTTGGAGCGACCAGGCCGTTCAGTGCTTCGCGCAGCTCATTGCGCTCTTCGCCTTCGATGCGGCGCGAGATACCACCAGCACGTGGGTTGTTCGGCATCAGCACCAGGTAACGACCGGCGAGGCTGATAAAGGTGGTCAGGGCTGCGCCCTTGTTGCCACGCTCTTCTTTCTCGACCTGAACAATGACTTCCTGGCCTTCCCGGAGCACGTCTTTAATGTTGACGCGACCTTCTGGGGCCTTGCTGAAATATTCGCGGGAGATTTCTTTGAGCGGAAGAAAACCGTGGCGCTCAGAGCCGAAGTCGACGAAGGCAGCTTCGAGGCTGGGCTCTACACGGGTAATTTTACCCTTATAGATGTTGGATTTTTTCTGCTCACGGGCGCCGGACTCGATGTCCAGGTCGTAGAGTTTCTGCCCATCTACCAGGGCAACACGCAACTCTTCGGGCTGAGTTGCGTTAATCAGCATTCTTTTCATGTAGTACCGTCGGTTTCCGGTGCTGGCGGAAGCGGCGTTCGGCACACACGACTTCAGGGGTCGGTGTCAGGTGCGTCAGGAACGGTCGTAAAGCGTTCCAGTGTCTAGCGGCGGTCAGCCAATTGTGCTGGGCCGCGACGGACGTCTCCTGCTCGCTGTGATAACAGAAAGCACTAAGTCAGGAGGAGGAATCAGCTGTTGGTAGCGGACGAGATGAAGCGTCTTGGTAAAGCGAGCTGCTACGCGGACCAACAGTTGTACATCTCCACCCTACACGTATCGCTGAAACTCGGGTGCCGCTCGCGAACATCCGCAGCGGGTTAACTATTACCGCAACCGTCCAAAGGGACTGGTTGCGCATCATGGCTTATAGGCTTTATTTCCGAGTTATTCACAGCCTTGGAGGCTTTTCTTTCGTTGAATAACCCGTCGGACGGCCTCACGTCCCAAATGGGTTGCGTTGGTTGGGGGATGGCAGTTTTGGCGATCATCCGCAAACCAAGCCGCTTTTGGCGGCGTTCCCGACTATAGCAGCAATGATTAAGTGCTTCAATTCCATAAAAAATTGTTATGATTGCGCGATGACAAATCCTTCCCCTCCAACCTCCGGCGTCCAGCTGCTCGAGGTTGCGCCGGAACTTGCCGGCCAGCGCATTGATAACTTTCTTCGCACCCAGCTTAAGGGCGTGCCCAAGACTTTGATTTACCGGATTTTGCGTAAAGGCGAAGTGCGTGTGAACAAGGGGCGGATCAAGCCTGAGTACAAGTTGCAGGCCGGCGACATTATTCGCGTGCCGCCGCTGCGTTTGGCTGAGCGCGATGAGCCCGAGCCGTTGGCGCAGGGTCTTTTGCAGCGTCTTGAGGCTGCAATTGTCTATGAAGACAAGGCGCTTATCGTGCTGAATAAGCCGGCTGGCATCGCCGTGCATGGCGGCAGTGGCCTGAATTACGGAGTTATCGAAGCCTTTCGTCAGTTACGTCCGGATGCCAAGGATCTGGAACTGGTGCATCGTCTGGATCGTGATACGTCCGGTCTGTTGATGATTGCCAAGAAGCGCAGCATGTTGCGTCACCTGCACGAAGCCCTGCGGGGCGATGGTGTGGATAAGCGCTATATGGCGCTGGTGCGCGGTCATTGGGCAACGGCCAAGAAACAGGTTAATGCGCCGCTGCTGAAGAGCAATCTGCGTTCCGGCGAGCGCATGGTCGAGGTCAATCCTGAGGGTAAGGAGGCATTGACCGTCTTCCGTGTGTTGCGCCGCTTCGGCGAGTTTGCCACCTTGGTCGAGGCAAAGCCGGTCACCGGGCGTACCCATCAGATTCGTGTGCATACACAGTATGCAGGGCACTGCATTGCCGGTGACAGCAAATACGGCGATGACGATTTCACCAAGGAAATTCGCGATCTAGGCGGCAAGCGCCTGTTTCTGCATGCCTATGAGTTGGTGGTTCCGCTGCCTGAAGGTGGTCAACTCAAGCTTGAAGCGCCGGTCGATGAAATGTGGGCGCGAACTATGGTGCGTCTCAGTGAGTGATTGTCAGGATCGTGGCTACCAGCTTCTGATTTTCGATTGGGATGGCACGTTGGTTGATTCCATTGGTCGGATTGTCACTGCGATGCATATGGCTGCCGATGCCTGTGAGTTGCCGCGTTGCACGGATGATCAGGTGCGCGGCATTATCGGCTTGGGTTTGCCTGAGGCGATTCGTTGTCTTTATCCGGATATGCATGGCGCACTTCGTGCGCAGCACTTGCGGCAAAGCTACAGCGAAAACTACCTGGCTCTTGAGTCCGAGCCTTCGGCGCTGTTCCATGGCGTGGCTGAGGGTTTGGAGGCGTTTCGTGCCGAGGGTTATCGCCTGGCGGTAGCGACTGGCAAAGGGCGGCATGGATTGCAGCGCGTGCTTGCGGATCGTGGCTGGCTGGATTATTTCGACTACAGCCGCTGCGCCGACGAAACGGCGAGCAAGCCGGATCCGCTGATGTTGCACGAGATTCTTGCGCAAAGTGGTGTTGCTGCTAGTCAGGCGCTGATGGTGGGTGACTCATCCTTCGATCTGTTGATGGCGCAGCGCGCTGGCATGGATTGTGTGGCGGTGGGTTATGGCGCGCAGCCGTTGCAGGCGTTGCGTGAGTGTCAGCCAACGCTGGCAATAGAATGTTTCACCGAGTTGCGCGTTTGGCTAGGTCAGCGCGCGTCTAATCAGTCAGTTGAGGTGGTTTTGCATGGCAGATGAATGGAAGGCGTCGGCTCCTGCTGATGGCGACGGTAAAAGCTGGCAGCTACTGGAGAAGACTCTGCTGGCTGGTGTGCAGGAACAGCGTCGCGCGCGGCGTTGGGGGATTTTCTTCAAGCTGCTGACCTTCATTTATATCTTCGGTGCGCTGGCGTTGTTCTCTCCCATGCTGGCGATGAAAAAAGGCGCGACTACCGGCAGTCATACTGCGGTGATCGAGGTTCGCGGGATGATTGCCGATCAGGAATCGGCCAGTGCCGACAATGTTGTCAGCAGCCTGCGTGCGGCGTTTGAGGATGCCAACACCAAGGGCGTGATCCTGCGCATCAATAGCCCGGGTGGCAGTCCGGTGCAGTCGGGCTACATCTATGACGAGATTCGCCGCCTGCGCGCCGAATACCCGGCGATCAAGCTGTATGCAGTGATCACCGATTTGGGTGCGTCGGGTGCCTATTACATCGCTAGTGCGGCTGATGAGATCTATGCCGACAAAGCTAGTCTGGTTGGCTCCATTGGTGTGACTGCGGCAACCTTTGGTTTTGTGGGGGTGATGGAGAAGCTGGGTGTGGATCGCCGCGTGTATACCTCCGGCGAGCACAAGGCGTTTCTCGATCCGTTCCAGCCGCAAAAGGCCGAAGAGACCAAGTTCTGGCAGGGCGTTCTGGAAACCACCCATCGTCAGTTTATTGCCAGCGTTAAGCAGGGGCGTGGCGAGCGCTTGAAAGATGCCGAGCACCCTGAGCTGTTCTCGGGCTTGGTCTGGTCTGGCGAGCAGGCTTTAAAACTTGGGTTGGTCGATGCCTTGGGCAATACCAGCTACGTGGCGCGGGAGGTGATTGGCGAGAAGGAAATCGTCGACTTCACGGTGCAAGAATCACCTTTCGATAAGTTTGCCAAAACTTTAGGTGCCAGCATGGCTGAGCGCATTGCCCTTTGGATGGGGTTCCAGGGGCCGGCGTTGCGCTAAGGTCTGGAGCTGTTGCAAGCAAGCCCGGTCATTGATCGGGCTTGTTGTTTTTAGGGGATATCGATACCGCTGGCTTGCAGCATGTCCACCAGGCGGATCAGGGGGAGGCCGATCAGGCTGTTGCTGTCGCTGCCTTCGGTGCTGCGAAACAGGCTGATGCCCAGGCCTTCGGCCTTGAAGCTGCCCGCGCAGTCGAAGGGTTGTTCGGCGTTCAGGTAGCGCATGATTTGCGCTTCGCTGAGGGCGCGGAAATGCACCGTGAAGGGTACGCAGTCGGTTTGCTGCTGGCCGGTGGCGCTGTTAAGCAGGGTGAGGCCAGTCAGAAAGGTCACGCTGTTGCCGCTGGCGGCCATTAGCTGTTCGCGAGCGCGCTCCAGGGTGTGCGGTTTGCCGATGATTTGTGAGCCGAGTACCGCGACCTGATCTGAACCGATGATCAGGTGCTGCGGGTGGCTAGCGCTCAGTGCTTGGGCCTTTTCCAGCGATAATCGGCGTACCAGGGCTTCAGCGCCTTCATTAGGTCGTCGTGATTCGTCGATTTGCGGAGCGCTCCAGGTGAAGGGTAAGCGCAGGCGGGTGAGCAGTTCACGTCGGTAGGGTGAGCTGGAGGCGAGCACCAGAGGCAGCACGGCGATTTCCTTCTATATATAGTTGTTTACAGATGGTGGGCGATTCTAGCTGTCGGCCCATATGCTGGACAGGCCGAATTTCCTTTGACAGCGGCTGGTTGCATCCCTAAAATGCGCCGCCTATGTCAAATGGCCCGATTCCACCTCACGTTGATCCGCGCAAATTAGCCGATCGCAGCGCCACCCTCGAAGGTGAGCTGCAACTGTCAGATTTGCAGCGACTCTGCGGCCCGCTTGCCGATAATCAAGGCATGGTGCGTACGAAGTTCTTCTTCGAGCGCGACGAGCGCAATGCTGTAGTTTTTCACAGCGAGCTTGAGGTTGAAGTCAAGATGGTTTGCCAGCGTTGTCTGGAGCTGGTCACTTTGCTGATCCATAGCGCGTGTGATTACGCTGTGGTGAAAGAGGGTGCGAATACCCAGTCAGTGCCGCAAGGCTATGACGTGATTGAGTTGGGTGAAGACCCATTGGATCTGCTGGCGCTGGTTGAGGAGGAGCTTCTGCTTGCCTTGCCCATTGTCCCGGCTCATGACCCTAAAGATTGCCAGCAGCCGGCCGGCCTCGAAGAGCCCGAGTCGAGCGAGGACGAGGTAACGCGGTCCAACCCGTTCAGTGTATTGGCGCAGTTAAAGCGTGACCCAAACGTTTAGGAGTTAATTAGTTATGGCTGTTCAGCAGAACAAAAAATCCCGTTCCGCCCGTGACATGCGTCGTTCGCACGATGCCCTCGAGGCCAGCACCCTGTCGGTCGAGAAAAGCACCGGTGAAATCCACCTGCGTCACCACGTATCGCCAGAAGGCGTTTACCGTGGTCGTAAAGTGATCGACAAGGGCGCTGACGAGTAAATCTTGTCCGCTCCGATCATCGCGATTGATGCAATGGGTGGGGACTTCGGTCCCCACTGCATTGTTCCAGCCTGCATCTCTTGCCTGGCTGAATACACTTCGTTGCACCTGGTCCTCGTCGGCCAATCTTCTCTGCTTGAATCTCTGATTGCCCGCTATCCCGGCGTCGATCGTGCACGTCTGCGCATTGAGCATGCTGGTGAGATTATCGCCATGGACGAGCGTCCGGCCCAGGCGCTTCGTGGCAAGCCTGATTCGTCGATGCGTATCAGCCTTGAGTTACTGCGCAATGGTGCGGCGCAGGCCTGCGTCAGTGCCGGTAATACCGGGGCACTGATGGCGTTGTCGCGCTACGTGCTGAAAACCCTGCCCGGCATTGATCGTCCGGCCATGGTCACCGCCATTCCGACGCAGGCGGGGTTTTGCCATCTACTCGATCTGGGCGCCAATGTCGATTGCAGCGCCGAGCACCTCTACCAGTTTGCCGTGATGGGTTCGGTTACTGCCGAGGCGCTGGGTACAGTGCGTCCGCGTGTGGCGTTGCTGAACGTCGGCACTGAAGACATCAAGGGCAACCAGCAGGTCAAGCTGGCGGCGAGTCTGCTGCAGCAAGCTGAAGGCCTGAACTACATCGGCTTTGTCGAGGGCGATGGGTTGTATCGCGGTGAGGCCGATGTTGTGGTGTGCGACGGTTTTGTCGGCAATATCCTGCTCAAGTCCAGCGAAGGCCTGGCTGCAATGATTGCCGGGCGGATTGAGGCGCTGTTTAAGTCCAGCCTGGCTGCGCGCATGGTGGGGGCTTTAGCGTTGCCGCTGTTGCGGCGCTTGCAGGGTGAGCTGGCCCCGGCGCAGCACAATGGTGCGAGCTTTGTCGGGCTGCAGGGTATTGTGGTGAAAAGCCATGGTGCGGCCGGGCCTGAAGACTTTAAAAGCGCTATTCGCCGAGCTTTGCGGGAGATTGAAGAGGATTTGCCGCAGCGTTTGCACGGTCGCCTGGGCGAGCACCTGCTTTAGAATGTGACCGCAGCGGGCAGCCTGTCATCCAACTGTCAGTTTCTTGCGCTTGGCTAGGCTGGGCGCGTATTACCGACGATCACGATCATTAGGAACAGGTTTCCATGTCTGCATCTCTCGCATTCGTCTTTCCAGGTCAGGGTTCCCAGTCGCTGAGCATGCTCGCCGAGCATGGTGCGCAACGACCGCTGATCCTCGAAACCTTCGCCGAGGCTTCCGAAGCCCTTGGTTATGACCTCTGGGCGTTGACTCAGCAAGGTCCTGAAGAACAACTCAATCAAACCGACAAGACTCAGCCGGCGATCCTCACCGCTTCTGTTGCGCTGTGGCGTGCCTGGTTTGCTGAGAGCGCCGCGCGTCCGGCGTTTGTCGCCGGGCACAGCCTGGGTGAGTACTCGGCGCTGGTTGCCGCCGGTAGTCTGTCGCTGGCCGCTGCGGTCAAGCTGGTTGAACATCGCGGCCAGCTGATGCAGCAGGCTGTTCCAGCCGGGCAGGGCGGCATGGCAGCGATTCTCGGTCTGGAAGATGCTGATGTAGTGGCGGCTTGTGCCGAGGCTGCGCAGGGTGAAGTGGTCAGCGCGGTGAATTTCAATGCCCCGGGTCAGGTGGTGATCGCCGGCGGCGCTGCTGCCGTCGAGCGCGCTATTGAGGCGTGCAAAGCGCGTGGCGCCAAGCGCGCGATGCCGTTGCCGGTTAGCGTGCCGTCGCACTGCGCGTTGATGCGCCCTGCGGCTGAGCGCTTTGCCGAAGCAGTAGCGGCAATTGACTGGCAGGCTCCGCAAATCGCTTTGGTACAGAACGTCAGCGCTGCGGCAGTGACTGATCTGGAAGGGCTCAAGCGCGACCTGCTGGCTCAGCTTTACAGTCCAGTACGTTGGGTCGAGTCGATCGTCTGCCTGTCTGCGCAAGGTGTGACGGATCTGGTTGAGTGCGGTCCGGGCAAGGTGTTGTCTGGTTTGAACAAACGCTGCGTCAAAGGCATCAATACCCATAACCTGGACACCCCGGACGCCTTCGCTGCTGCGAACGCGGCCCTAGTCTGATTAAGGAGAAACGTTATGAGCCTGCAAGGTAAGGTTGCATTGGTCACCGGCGCAAGCCGCGGTATTGGCCAGGCGATTGCCCTGGAGTTGGGGCGTCAGGGTGCCGTGGTTGTTGGTACCGCTACCACCGCTTCGGGTGCTGAGCGTATTGCTGAAACCCTGAAAGCCAATGGCATTGAAGGCGCCGGTTTGGTCCTCGATGTTAGCGACAGCGAATCGGTCGCCAGCACCCTCGAACATATCCAGCAACATCTTGGTCAGCCGTTGATTCTGGTCAATAACGCCGGCATCACCCGCGATAACCTGATGCTGCGCATGAAAGATGACGAGTGGTTTGATGTCATCAACACCAACCTGAGCAGCCTGTACCGGCTGACCAAGGCTGTGCTGCGCGGTATGACCAAGGCACGCTACGGGCGCATCATCAACATCGGTTCGGTAGTGGGCGCCATGGGCAACGGTGGCCAGGTCAACTATGCAGCAGCCAAGGCCGGTCTTGAAGGTTTTGGCCGTGCGTTGGCGCGTGAAGTAGGTTCGCGGGCGATTACTGTGAACGCCGTGGCACCGGGTTTTATCGACACTGATATGACCCGTGAATTGCCAGAAGCGCAGCGCGACGCGCTGCTGACACAAATTCCGTTGGGCCGTTTAGGGCAGGCCGAAGAGATCGCAAAAGTGGTCGCTTTCCTCGCTTCTGATGGCGCGGCTTACGTCACAGGCGCTACTATCCCTGTGAACGGCGGGATGTACATGAGCTGAATGTGACGGATGGCTTCAGAAAACTGTCATAGATGCTGTCTAAAATCCGTTATAAAGCTGCAACAGGTTTGTAGGCAGGTCGTTGAAGTGTTTGTGGGGCACCCCGGCATTCAGCTTGAAATGCTAAAAACCCTTTCTATACACTTGGTCGCAGAATAGCGGCCAAGATTTGTCCCATTAGGAGTGAGAACAACGTATGAGCACCATCGAAGAACGCGTCAAGAAAATCGTTGCCGAGCAACTGGGCGTCAAAGAAGAGGAAGTAACCAACAGCGCTTCCTTCGTTGAAGACCTGGGTGCCGACTCGCTTGACACCGTTGAGCTGGTGATGGCTCTCGAGGAAGAGTTCGAGACCGAGATCCCGGACGAACAAGCCGAGAAGATCACCACCGTTCAGGAAGCGATCGACTACGTTACCGCTCACGCGTAAAACGTAATCGTCGGATCCCGACTCGGAAAAGCCGCACTCCTTACATCAGGTGTGCGGCTTTTCTTTAAGCGCTTTCCAGGCGTTGATAACTAGAAAAGGAGATTGCTGTGTCGCGTAGACGCGTCGTGGTTACCGGTATGGGCATGCTGTCGCCATTGGGTAACGATGTGCCGAGTAGCTGGCAGGGCATTTTGGCTGGCCGCAGTGGCATTGGCCTGCTTGAGCATATGGATCTTTCCGCTTTTTCCACACGTTTTGGTGGTGCGGTAAAGGGGTTCAACGTTGAGGAGTACTTGTCCGCCAAAGAGGCGCGCAAGCTCGATCTGTTTATCCAGTACGGCCTCGCTGCCAGTTTTCAGGCAGTGCGCAACTCCGGCCTGGAAGTCACCGATGCCAACCGTGAGCGCATCGGCGTGGCCATGGGCTCCGGTATTGGTGGCCTGACCAATATCGAGAACAACTGCAGATCGTTACACGAGCAAGGGCCGCGGCGCATTTCGCCGTTCTTCGTGCCAGGCTCGATCATCAATATGATTTCCGGCTTCCTGTCGATCCATCTGGGGTTGCAGGGGCCTAACTACGCCATCGCCACGGCCTGCACCACAGGCACGCACTGCATCGGCATGGCGGCACGCAACATCATGTTTGGCGAGGCCGATGTAATGGTTGCAGGCGGCGCCGAAATGGCGGCCTGCGGTCTGGGTATGGGCGGCTTCGGTGCTGCTCGTGCGCTGTCGACACGCAATGACGAGCCGGCCAGGGCCAGCCGTCCATGGGACAAAGACCGTGATGGCTTCGTGCTGTCCGATGGAGCCGGTGCACTGGTGCTGGAAGAGTTGGAGCACGCCAAGGCGCGTGGCGCGACCATCCATGCCGAGTTGATTGGCTTTGGCATGAGCGGCGACGCTTACCACATGACCTCACCACCGGAAGATGGCGCAGGCGCAGCGCGCTGCATGACCAACGCCTTGCGCGATGCCGGGCTGAATCCTGAGCAGGTGCAGTACATCAACGCCCATGGCACCTCGACTTCTGCCGGTGACAAAGCCGAAATAGCGGCGATCAAGTCGGTGTTCGGCGAGCATGCTTACAAGCTGGCGGTCAGCTCGACCAAATCCATGACTGGGCATCTACTCGGCGCAGCCGGTGCGGTGGAGGCGATCTTCAGCATCCTCGCGCTGCGTGATCAGGTGGCTCCGCCAACCATCAACCTGGATAACCCGGATGAAGGTTGTGATCTGGACCTCGTCGCGCACCAGGCCAAGGCCATGGCGCTGGATGTCGTGCTGTCCAACTCCTTTGGTTTTGGTGGCACCAACGGCTCGCTGGTATTCCGCCGGTTCGCCGGTTAATGCTGAGCTGGATTGACGGCCAACCGGCCGAGTTGCTGTCCGCCAAGGATCGCGGCTTGGCCTACGGCGATGGGCTGTTTGAGACCATCGCCGTAACGGCTGGCCAAGCCGTGTTGCTGGAGCGCCATCTGGCGCGCTTGGCTGAAGGCTGCGCGCGCCTGCGCATCCCTATTGATATGAACCTGCTCAAGGCCGAGTTGCTGGCGTTCTGTCAGCAACTCGGTGATGGAGTGGCCAAACTGATGGTGACTCGCGGCGATGGCCAGCGTGGCTATGCGCCGCCTGAGCCGGCGCAGCCGCGGCGTATTCTGCAAAGCGCAGCGAAGCCGCAGTATCCTGCACGCAATGCTGAACAGGGCGTGCGCCTGTTTGCTTGTGCAACCCGCTTGGCCGAGCAGCCGCTGCTGGCCGGTTTGAAACACCTCAACCGTTTGGAGCAGGTGCTGGCGCGCGCCGAGTGGCAGGACGCCGAGCATGCCGAAGGCTTGATGCTGGATGCGTCCGGGCGGGTTATCGAGGGCGTCTACAGCAACCTGTTTATCGTCCGTGCGGGTCAGTTGATTACCGCGGATTTGAGTCGTTGTGGTGTGGCTGGAGTGATGCGTGCCGAGTTGCTGGCGCAGGCCGCTGCTTGTGGAATCGGCTGTCAGGTGCGCGATTTTGATTTGGCCGAGTTGCTAGCGGCCGATGAAGTCTTTCTCTGCAACAGCGTCTATGGCGTCTGGCCGGTATGCGCGCTGCAAACGCACGACTGGCCGGTCGGCCCGCTCACCCGTAAACTGCAGGCCATTGCCCGCGATCTACTGGACTGCTGATTCGTGATACGCAAAATTTTGCTGCTGCTGGAAGGCGGTGTGTTGCTGGCTGGCTTACTGGTTGCGTTTGCCGCCTGGCAACAGCATACGGCGCTGCAGCAGCCGCTGAAGCTCACCGAGGATTATCTGGTTGAGGTGCCCACAGGTGCCACACCCGGCGGTGTACTCAATCGCCTGGAAGCCGATGGGGTGATCGACAAGGCCTTCTGGCTGCGTCTTTATTGGCGTTTCAACTTGCGCAATCAACCGCTGCACAGTGGCGAGTACCGCCTTACGCCCGGCCTTAAGGCCGTCGATATGCTCGGCTTGTGGCGGCGTGGCGAGGTCTTGCAGTACAGCCTGACGCTGGTCGAGGGCTGGAATTTCCGTCAGGTGCGTGCGGCCTTGGCCCGCGAGACGCGTCTCGATCTGACCCTGACTGAGTTGAGCGATGCCGAATTGATGAAGCGCCTCGGACTGCCGGGCCTCAACCCGGAAGGTCGCTTCTTCCCCGATACCTACAGTTTTGTCCGCGGCATGAGCGATCTTGATTTGCTCAAGCAGGCTCATGCTCGGCTGGAACAGGTGCTGGCCGAAGAATGGGCGCAGCGGGCCAAGGATCTGCCGTACAAAGAACCTTATGACGCGTTGATCATGGCCTCGATGATCGAGAAGGAAACCGGCGTGCCGCAAGAGCGCGGTGAAATTGCCGGGGTGTTTGTGCGGCGTTTGCGTATTGGTATGCGCCTGCAAACGGATCCGACCGTGATTTACGGCATGGGCGAACGCTACAACGGTCGCATCACCCGTGATGACCTGCGTCAGCCGACGGCTTACAACACCTACACCATCGACGGCATGCCGCCGACGCCAATCGCTCTGGTTGGCCGTGAAGCCATCCATGCTGCTCTGAATCCGGTTGCCGGCAGCAGCCTGTACTTCGTCGCTCGTGGTGATGGCAGCCATGTGTTTTCTGACACCCTGGAACAGCACAACCGGGCTGTGCGTGAGTATCAGCTCAAGCGCCGCGCGGATTACCGTTCCAGTCCGGCCCCGGCCGTGCCCAATAATCAGTAAGGACAGCCTGTGAGCGGTTTGTTTATCACCTTGGAAGGCCCAGAAGGCGCCGGCAAAAGTACCAACCGTGACTACCTGGCTGAGCGCTTGCGTGAGCACGGTCTTGATGTGCTGTTGACTCGCGAGCCGGGCGGTACGCCGTTGGCTGAACGTGTGCGCGAGCTGCTTCTGGCGCCCAGTGATGAGCCGATGGCGGCCGACACCGAGCTGCTGTTGGTGTTTGCAGCGCGTGCGCAGCACCTGGCGCAGGTGATTCGTCCGGCCTTGGCGCGTGGCGCTGTGGTGCTCTGTGACCGGTTTACCGATGCAACCTACGCCTATCAGGGTGGTGGTCGTGGTCTTTCCGAAGTGCGTATCGCCTTGCTGGAGGAGTTCGTTCAGGGTTCGCTACGCCCGGATCTGACACTGGTATTCGATCTGCCGATTGAGGTGGGCCTGGCTCGTGCTGCTGCGCGCGGTCGACTGGATCGCTTCGAGCAGGAAGGCCGGCAGTTCTTCGATGCCGTACGCCAGACCTACTTGCGCCGCGCCGCCGAGCAGCCGCAGCGCTACCGCATCCTTGATGCCTCGCAATCTCTGAGTCAGGTTCAGCGCGCGCTGGACGAGTTGCTGCCGCAACTGCTGGAGCTGCAGCGTGGCTGACGCTTACCCCTGGCAGGATTCTCTTTGGCAGCAACTAGCTGGGCGCGCGCAACATGCTCATGCCTATCTGCTGCACGGGCCGGCAGGCATCGGTAAACGCGCCCTGGCCGAACGCCTGATGGCGCGGCTGTTGTGTCAGGTGCCCGCTGGCCTGGATGCCTGCGGTCAGTGTAAGTCCTGCCATTTGCTGGCGGCTGGCACCCACCCGGATAACTACATTCTGGAACCGGAAGAGGCCGACAAGGCGATCAAGGTTGATCAGGTGCGTGAGCTGGTCAGTTTCGTGGTACAGACGGCGCAGCTGGCCGGGCGCAAAGTGGTGCTGGTCGAGCCGACCGAATCGATGAACGTCAACGCCGCCAACGCCCTGCTGAAAAGCCTGGAAGAGCCATCCGGCAATACTGTATTGCTGTTGATCAGCCATCAACCCAGCCGCCTGTTGCCGACGGTGAAAAGCCGCTGCGTGCAACAGGCCTGTCCGTTGCCAAGCGAGGCGATGAGCCTGGCGTGGCTGCAGCAGGCGTTGCCCGGTTGTAGCGCTGAAGAGCATCGCGAGTTGCTCTTCCTTGCCGCCGGCTCGCCGTTAGCCGCGGTGAAGATGCATGAGCAGGGCGTTATCGCGCAGCGTGCGCAGGTGGTTGAGGGGGTGAAGAAGCTGCTCAAACAGCAGATTGCCCCCAGCCAGTTGGCCGAAAGCTGGAATGCGGTATCTCTGCAGTTGCTGTTCGACTGGTTCTGCCAGTGGTCGCAGCTGATGCTGCGCTACCAACTGACCCGTGATGAAGACGGCCTCGGGCAAACTGATATGCGCAAGGTGGTGCAGTACTTGGCGGAGAAAACGCCGCAAGCGAAAGTGCTGAACATTCAGGATTGGTTATTGGCGCAGCGTCAGAAAGTCCTCGGCAAGGCTAACCTGAACCGTGTCTTGCTTCTCGAAGCCTTGCTGGTGCAGTGGGCAAGCCTGCCCGGACCGGGCTAGAATCGGCCATTAAGTGAATAAAATCAGGAATGCCGCATGAGTCTGCCTCCTAACTTGGGCCCGCGTAACGGAATTTTGTCGCTGACAATCAAGGACAAATCCGTGCTCTATGCCGCTTACATGCCCTTTATCAAGAATGGCGGCCTGTTTATTCCAACCAACAAGAGCTACAAGCTCGGTGATGAAGTGTTCATGTTGCTCAACCTGATGGACGAGCCGGAAAAGATTCCGGTCGCCGGCAAGGTGGTCTGGATCACCCCCAAAGGCGCTCAAGGCAACCGCGCTGCCGGTGTGGGTGTGCAGTTCAATGATGGCGACAACACCGCGCGCAACAAGATCGAAACCTACCTGGCCGGTGCGCTGACGTCGGATCGTCCGACTCACACCATGTAACTGGTTTTTCCTCCGTATCACGGTGCCCGCTTTGCGGCACCGATTCTCAAGTGATTGTTCCCCATGCTGGTTGATTCCCACTGTCACCTTGACCGCCTTGATCTGGCCGCCCATGGCGGTTCACTCGATGCGGCGCTGGATGCTGCGCGGGCGCGCGGCGTTGGTCATTTTCTGTGTATCGGCGTCAGTGCCGATAATGCCGCTGCGGTCAAAGGCCTGGCTGAGCGCTATGCCGATGTCGATTGCTCGGTCGGCGTTCACCCGCTGGACCTTGAACCCGGTGCGGCGCCAGCGTTGGATTGGCTGCTCGGCGAATTGAACCACCCGCAGGTGGTGGCCATCGGCGAAACCGGCCTGGACTATCACTACGAGCCAGAGTCCGCAGCGTTGCAAAAAACGTCATTTCGTTTGCACCTGGATGCTGCGCGGATCACCGGTAAACCGGTGATCGTGCATACCCGCGAAGCGCGCGCCGACACCCTGGCGCTGCTGCGCGAAGCGGCGTTGCCGCAAGCCGGCGTGCTGCACTGCTTTACCGAAGACTGGGAAATGGCCAAGGCCGCTCTGGATATCGGCTTTTATATTTCGTTGTCCGGCATCGTTACCTTCCGCAATGCCGAGGCGCTGCGTGAAGTGGCGCGTCAGGTGCCGGTCGATCGGCTGCTGGTGGAAACCGATTCGCCGTACCTGGCGCCGATCCCGCATCGCGGTAAGCCGAACCTGCCCGAGTATGTACGTGATGTGGCCGAGTACCTGGCGGTGCTGCGTGGTGTGAGCTTCGAGCAATTGGCGGAACAGACCACGGTCAATTTCAAGCGCCTATTTCCGCTGGCCCGTGTGGTTTGATAGCAGTAGCCATATAAAGCTGCGGGCAAAAAAAACCCGGCCTCTGGGGGATGAGACCGGGTTAAGACCATTAGGAGTAAATCAAGGTACGCGGTCCACGGTACCTTGCCTGGCGGGGCGCTTGGGGGATACGCCGCACACCAGTAATCCTCAGTATTGGTGAAGATTGCCGAACGTCCAGGCCGTTTGCCGTCATTCTTAAACGGATTTGGAATACAGATCGCGCTGCTGAGTCCTCAAGCAGTCGCCAACTGCTGCAGCAGCGCCAATGCCTCCTCAATGACCCGAGGTTCTGTGTAGAAATGAGGCGACAGGCGGATACCCGCGCCGCGTTGCGCACAGATCACCTGCTGCTGTTTCAGTTGACTGAACAACGCCGAATTGTCCCAGCCATCCAGGCTGAAAGTCAGGATGCCGGCGCGCTGCTGGCGTTCCACGGCGCTGTGCAAGTGCGCGCCAGAGATTTTGCTCAGCCCATCCAGTAGCCATTGCATGCGCTCCTGCAGTGCGTTTTCGACCGCCGTCATACCCACTTCTTCCAGCAGCGAAAGGCTGGCTTCCAGCGCCATCGCACCGAGCATGTTCGGGCTGCCGCATTCAAAACGCCGAGCGCTCTGGGCGGGTTCCCAGCTGGTGCGCTGGTAGTCGCCGGCATGTTCGAGCATATGCCAGCCGTATTCATGCAGCTTGAGCTGCGCACGCAGGTCGCTGCGGCAATAGAACACCCCAAGGCCTTCCGGGCCGAGCAACCATTTATGGCCGTCGGCCATGGCAAAGGCGCATTGGCTGGCCTGCACATCGAAGGGCAGGGCGCCGAGCTGCTGGATCGCATCGATGCACAGCAGCACGCTGCGTGCCTCGCAGCCCTGGCCTAGGCGCGGCAGATCCAAACGCAAACCGCTGGCGTACTGCACGGCGCTGATCGCCATCAGCCGGGTGCGCGGACCACAGGCGGCGAGTAGTGCTGCTTCGGCATCACCCTGATGCAGATTGACCTGCACGACTTCGACGCCCTGAGGTGCGAGCGCTTCCCAGACAATCCGGTTGGAGGGGAATTCTTCGTCGCTGATCACCACTTGATCGCCAGGCCGCCAATCCAGGCCGAAGGCGACAAAGGACAAGGCTTCTGAGGTGTTTTTCACCAGCGCGATATCGCTATGCGAGGGTGCGTTGAGCAAACGCTGTAGGCGCTCACGCAGGCGCCGCTCGACTTGCAGCCAGGCCGGGTAGTCGCGGGCGCCGGTGCGGGCATTCTCGCTGGCGAAGCGGCTAACCGCATCGACGGCCCGTTGTGGCCAAGGAGAAACGGCTGCGTGGTTCAGATAGCGCAGGCCGGGAAGTTGCGGAAACTCGTCATGAACTGCGTACATGGTCGGATGATCCGTGCAATTTGCCGTTAGTTAGGCATAATACGCGCCTTCGTTTTTTTGACCCCGTAGTCCTTTTATGCATAAAGAACCCCGCAAGGTCCGTGAGTTTCGCCGCCGCGAACAGGAAATTCTCGACACAGCACTGAAGCTCTTCCTCGATCAGGGTGAAGACAGCGTGACTGTGGAGATGATTGCCGACACGGTTGGTATTGGCAAAGGCACCATCTACAAACACTTCAAGTCCAAGGCGGAGATCTACCTGCGCCTGATGCTCGACTATGAGCGCGATCTCAACGAGCTGCTGCACTCGGCCGATGTCGACCGTGACAAAGAAGCCCTGTCACGCGCCTACTTCGAGTTCCGCATGCGCGATCCGCAGCGCTACCGCCTGTTTGACCGTCTGGAAGAAAAGGTAGTTAAAGGCAACCAAGTGCCGGAGATGGTCGAGCAACTGCACAAGATCCGCGCCTCCAACTTTGAGCGTTTGACCCAGCTGATCAAGGGCCGCATCGCCGAAGGCAAGCTGGAAGACGTGCCACCGTACTTCCATTACTGCGCGGCCTGGGCGTTGGTGCACGGCGCTGTGGCGCTGTATCACTCGCCGTTCTGGAGCAACGTGCTGGAAGATCAGGAAGGTTTCTTCCAGTTCCTCATGGATATCGGCGTGCGCATGGGCAACAAGCGCAAGCGTGAGGGCGACACCCCGGCTAGCTGAGGTATTCAGCGGGTGGATAACGAATCTGCTGCGTTGGCGGCGCCCCTATACTCGGCGCCTACCTTTGCTGGAGTCATGCATGATCGTTGACCGCCAGGGCAGGCGCTTTCGCAATCTGCGGATCAGCCTGACCGCCGCCTGCAACTATGCCTGCACCTACTGCGTGCCCGATGGTAAGCGGCTCGTAGCCGCTCAGGACGAGCTCTCGGCCGAGGCCATGCTGTGTGGCGTGGCCTATCTGATCGAAGCCGCCGGTATTGAGCGCTTGCGCATCACCGGCGGTGAGCCGCTGGTTAGCCCCAAACTCGACGCTTTTTTGCGCGGCGTCAGTCAGCTCGGTTTGGCCGATATCAGCTTAACCAGCAATGGCCAGCTGCTGGCGCGCAAGCTGCCGCTGCTGCTCGAATGCGGCATCCGCCGCTTGAATATTTCTCTGGACACCCTCGACGCTGCGGCATTTCGCACCATTGCCCGTGGCGGCGATCTGGCGACAGTGCTCGATGGCCTGCAGCAAGCGCGCGCGGCAGGGATGCAAATCAAGGTCAATATGGTGCCGTTGCGTGGGCAGAACCTTGATCAGGTGCTGCCACTGCTCGACTACTGCCTGGCCAATGGCTTCGAGCTGCGCTTTATCGAGCTGATGCGCATGGGCCATCTGGCCCGTGACGGAAATAGCTTCCAGCGCCAGTTTGTCGGCATGCCGGAGCTGTTGGCGCTGATCGGCAGCCGCTACGACTATATTCAGGCGCACGCGCCGCTGGATGCCACCGCGCTGCGTTTCGCCATTCCTGAAGTGGGCCACTTCGGTGTGATCGCCAATGAAAGTGTGCCGTTCTGCCGTACCTGCTCGCGGCTGCGCCTGTCCTCGACCGGCTGGCTGCATGGCTGCCTGTCATCGAGTAATCGCCACTATGTGGGCGATTTGCTCGAAAAACCGCGCCACCAGGCGTTGCCTGCGTTGCAAGGCCTGTTGGTCAAGGCGCTGGGTGACAAACAAGATCTGGCATTCTCTGGCGGTGCGACTGTGATGAAGATTATTGGCGGCTAAGATCGCCACCTGCCTTGAGTGAAGACCATGCAAGATTTCCCCATCAGCTATATCGAACCGGTGTTCCGCCCGCCCAGCGAAGCCCATTCGCTGATCCTGCCTGTGACCAATGGTTGCTCTTGGAATAAGTGCACGTTCTGTGAAATGTACACTCAGGAACAGAAGAAATTCCGCGCCCGCGATGAGGCGCAGGTGCTCGACGAGATTCGCCTGACCGGCGAGAAGATGATCGTGCAGCGGGTTTTTCTAGCCGATGGTGACGCCCTGGTGCTGCCGACACGACGCTTGTTGAGCATTCTGCAAGCGATTCGCGAGCACATGCCAGAAGTCGAACGAGTGTCGAGTTACTGCCTGCCGCGCAACCTGCGCAAGAAGTCCGTGGATGAGCTCAAGGAGCTGGCCGATGCCGGCCTGCGCATGGCCTATGTGGGCTGCGAGTCGGGTGATGAAGAGGTGCTGGCACGGGTTAACAAAGGCGAAACCTACGAGTCGAGCCTCAGTGCACTGGACAAGCTTGGCCAGGCTGGCATCACCCGTTCGGTGATGATACTAAATGGCCTCGGCGGCACAAGCTTGAGTGAGCAGCATGCGGATAATTCGGCGCGTTTGATGAATGAATCGCAGCCGGAATTTCTCTCGACCCTGGTGGTGAGTTTTCCGACTGGTGAGGCGCGGTTTCGCGAAGGGTTTGCCGACTTCCGGCCGCTCGGTCAGCAGCAGCTGTTTGTTGAAGTGGAGCGACTGCTACAGAGGTTGGAGCTGCGCGATACGGTATTCCGCAGTGACCATGCCTCCAACTATTTGGTGCTCAAGGGCACTCTTGGCGCTGACAAACAGCGTCTGCTGGCACAGGTACGACAGGCCATCGAGCAGCCGCAACAGGCGCGGTTACGTCAGGAGTGGCAGCGCGGGCTTTGATGCGCAGCAGGTGGCGTGAAATCTGCATCTGGGCTCTATCCGCCGGTTTTCTGTCACCGGCTGCGGGAGATGCGTGATGCGTAGTGTGTTGCTGATAATCGGTGTGGTGCTGCTGAGCGGTTGCATGAAGGCCAGTGATCTGGCGGATGAGGCGATCTATCAGTTGCGTGATGTGGGCGTGCTGGATCACAGCCAGACGCGTCGGGCCAGTCCGTGGCGTTTGCAGGCTGATTCCGTCATCTACGTCGCCCAAGGACATTTTGTGCCGCCCGGTGGTGCCTATCCACGGCCTAATGTGGTGGCCGAGGAAGCCTACAAGGGCTTTGTTGAGTACTTCCCCATGGTGCAGCGCGCCAAGGCGCCATTAGGTCTGGACGAGTCGCTGGCCGAGGCGCGCGAGGCGGGTGCACATTACCTGCTGTACAGCCGTTTCGCCTATGCCGATGACCGTATCGGCACGGTGGAGGAGTGGGAAGATCAGGAGGCGCTGGACCGTCTGGGTACTGATCGCGGGGTGATTCAGTTGATGCTGATCGAGACCAATACTCGCTATTTGGTCGATACCACACGTATTCGTAGCCGCGGAGGCTTCCTCACGCTTTATGATGCCAAGCCTGAGGACTTGATCGGTCCGGCGTTGCAAGATTATGCGCGGCGTTTATTGGGTTTGGGGCGTTGAGTGATGACTGATACAGGCAAGGCCGGCGACCTGCTGGCGCAAATACCCAAAGGCGAGGGCAAGGGCTTGCCACCGGTGCACCTGTGGCACCCGGAGTTCTGTGGCGATATCGACATGCGCATCGCACGCGATGGCACCTGGTATTACATGGGGACGCCGATTGGCCGCAAGCCGATGGTCAAGCTGTTTTCCACCATCATTCGCCGCGATGGCGATAAGTACGTGCTGGTGACACCGGTGGAAATGGTCGGCATTCAGGTGGATGACGCGCCCTTTGTCGCGGTCAGTCTGCAGGTAGAAGATGAGGGCGAGGCGCAGCTGCTGCGCTTTGTCACCAATGTCGAGGATGAGGTGGTGGCAGGTGCCGAACACCCGCTGCGGGTCGATCTGGATGCTGTGACCGAAGAACCGGCGCCCTATGTATTGGTACGCAGCAATCTTGAAGCGCTGATCCACCGTAATGTGTTTTATCAGCTGGTCGAGCTGGCGGTACCACGCGAGATCAATGGCAAGACCTGGCTGGGTGTGTGGAGCGCTGGTGAATTCTTCCCCATTGGGCCGCAGCCGGACTGATCGGCTCTCCCGCTGGCGGTTGTATTCAGCGCAATAAAAAAGGCTCCCGAGGGAGCCTTTTTTGTGTCTTACATGTTGGGGTAGTTAGGCCCGCCTGTCCCTTCAGGGGCCACCCAGTTGATGTTCTGGGCAGGGTCCTTGATGTCACAGGTTTTGCAGTGCACGCAGTTCTGCGCGTTGATCTGGAACTTCTGCTCGCCATCTTCCTTGGTGACGATTTCGTAAACGCCGGCCGGGCAGTAGCGCTGCGCCGGTTCGTCGTACATTGGCAGGTTCTTGCCCAGCGGAATGCTCGGGTCGGTGAGCTTCAGGTGGCAGGGTTGTTCCTCTTCATGGTTGGTGTTGGAGAGGAATACCGAGCTGAGCTTGTCGAAGCTGAGCTTGCCATCGGGTTTCGGGTAGCTGATCTTCTGCGTCTCTGCAGCCGGCTTCAAGCAGGCGTAATCCGGCTTGGTGTCGTGCAGGGTGAACGGGATCTTGCCACCGAAGATGTTCTGGTCGAGCCAGTTGAAGCCGCCGCCAACCAGCGGGCCGAACTTGTGCAGCGCTGGGCCGAAGTTACGGCTGCGGAACAGCTCGTCGTACAGCCAGCTGGCTTTGAATGCGTCGACATAGCCGGTCAGCTGGTCGCCGCCTTCCTTGCCTGCAAACAGCGCGTCAGCCACAGCGTCAGCAGCGAGCATGCCGGATTTCATGGCAGTGTGGCTGCCCTTGATCTTGGCGAAGTTCAGGGTGCCGAGGTCGCAGCCGATCAGCGCGCCGCCGTTGAAAACCATCTTCGGCAGCGAGTTGAGGCCGCCTTTGCAGATGGCGCGAGCACCGTAAGCGACGCGCTTGCCGCCTTCTAGGTACTGAGCAATCACCGGGTGATGCTTGTAGCGCTGGAACTCATCGAACGGCGACAGGTGCGGGTTGCTGTACGACAGGTCGACGATCAGGCCGACTACCACTTGGTTGTTTTCCAGGTGATAGAGGAAGGAGCCGCCGGTGTTTTCGCTAGCAACGATATCTAATGGCCAGCCGGCGGTGTGTACCACCAGGCCTTGCTCGTGCTTGGCAGGGTCGATGTCCCAGATTTCCTTGATGCCGATGCCGTAATGCTGAGCATCGGCTTCGGAGTCGAGGTTGAATTTTTTAATCAGCTGCTTGCCGATATGGCCGCGGCAACCTTCGGCGAACAGCGTGTACTTGGCGCGCAGTTCCATGCCTGGGGTGTAGTAACCCTCTTTCGGGTGACCTTCGCGGTCCACACCCAGATCACCAGTGAGAATGCCGTAGACCGCGCCTTCTTCGTTGATCAGTGCTTCCTGAGCGGCGAAGCCCGGGTAGATTTCTACGCCGAGGTTTTCCGCCTGCTGCGCCAGCCAGCGGCACAGGTTGCCCAGGGAAATGATGTAGTTGCCATGGTTGTGCATGGTCTTGGGTACGAAGAAGTCCGGAACCTTGGAGGCTTTCTCGGCATTCTTGAGAACGTAAATGTCGTCACGCTTGACTGGAGTGTTCAGCGGGGCGCCGAGCTCTTTCCAGTCTGGGAACAGTTCATTCAGTGCGCGCGGCTCGAACACCGCGCCTGAAAGAATGTGCGCGCCGACTTCGGAGCCTTTTTCGACCACGCAGACGCTGATTTCTTTGCCGGCTTCGGCGGCTTTCTGCTTCAGTCGGCAGGCGGCGGACAAACCAGCTGGGCCGGCGCCGACGATGACGACGTCGAATTCCATAAATTCGCGTTCCACAGGCTATCTCCTACTCAGGGCTCTCTAATTTTATTTGGCGATCGAGCTCGTTCCGTGAGCGATGCTGGCGCATTATATCCAGACCCTTCGAATGGGCCAATACAAACGTTTGTTTGAATTTTCTGTAGGGCTGTTAGAATCTTACTACATCGCTGACGATTGGCCGCTTCGTTGTATTGACCAGTCTAGGTCGTGCGGTCAAGATACGGGCGGTTTTGTGTCTGCCGTTATTGGTTGACTCCCGGTTCCGGCCGGTCTGCAGTTCCCGCCATGTTCGCTTCTGGCGACATTCTTATTCACCGGAGAGTAACGAGGAATCCATGAAGGTTCTTGTAGCTGTCAAACGAGTGGTCGACTACAACGTCAAAGTTCGCGTCAAAGCGGACAACAGCGGCGTTGATCTTGCCAACGTCAAGATGTCGATGAACCCTTTCTGCGAAATCGCCGTGGAAGAAGCTGTACGCCTGAAAGAAAAAGGTGTGGCGAGCGAGATCGTTGTCGTCACCATCGGCCCGGCCACTGCACAAGAGCAGCTGCGTACCGCACTGGCGCTGGGTGCTGACCGTGCCATCCTGGTTGAGTCTGCCGACGAGCTGAACTCTTTGGCTGTGGCCAAACTGCTCAAAGCTGTTGTTGATAAAGAGCAGCCTCAGCTGGTCATCATGGGCAAGCAGGCCATCGACAGCGACAACAACCAAACTGGCCAGATGCTGGGCGCGCTGACTGGTTTCGGCCAGGGCACCTTCGCTTCCAAAGTGGAAGTTGCCGGTGACAAGGTCAACGTAACCCGCGAAATCGACGGCGGTCTGCAGACCGTTGCGTTGAGCCTGCCGGCCATCGTGACCACTGACCTGCGTCTGAACGAGCCGCGTTATGCGTCGCTGCCGAACATCATGAAAGCCAAGAAGAAGCCGCTGGAAACCGTTACCCCGGGCGACCTGGGTGTTTCCACCGCTTCTACCGTGAAAACCTTGAAAGTCGAAGCGCCTGCTACTCGTAGCGCCGGCATCAAGGTCAAGTCCGTGGCTGAACTGGTCGAGAAACTGAAGAACGAGGCGAAGGTAATCTAAATGACTATCCTGGTTATCGCTGAACACACCAATGCCGCCCTGGCTCCCGCCACGCTGAACACTGTTGCAGCTGCCGCGAAGATCGGTGGTGACATCCACGTTCTGGTAGCCGGCTCCGCGTGCGGCGCTGCTGCCGATGCTGCTGGCAAGATTGCTGGCGTGGCCAAAGTACTGGTTGCTGACAACGCTGCTTTCGCGCATCAGCTGCCGGAAAACGTTGCGCCGCTGGTTGCCGAACTGGGCAAGGGCTACAGCCACATCCTGGCTGCTGCTACCAGCAATGGTAAGAACATCCTGCCGCGCGTTGCCGCTGCGCTGGACGTTGATCAGATCTCGGAAATCATCGCTGTTGAAAGCGCTGACACTTTCAAGCGTCCGATCTACGCCGGTAACGCCATCGCCACCGTGCAGTCTTCCGCTGCCGTTAAAGTGATCACCGTGCGTGCCACTGGTTTCGACCCGGTTGCTGCTGAAGGCGGTTCCGCTGCAGTTGAAGCCGTTGGCGGCGCAGCTGACGCTGGCAAATCGGCTTTCGTCGGTGAAGAACTGGCTAAGTCTGATCGTCCTGAACTGACCGCTGCCAAGATCGTCGTTTCCGGCGGCCGCGGTATGCAGAACGGTGACAACTTCAAGCACCTGTACGCTCTGGCTGACAAGCTGGGCGCCGCTGTTGGTGCCTCGCGCGCCGCAGTCGACGCTGGTTTCGTGCCGAACGACATGCAGGTCGGTCAGACCGGTAAGATTGTTGCCCCGCAGCTTTACATCGCCGTCGGTATCTCCGGCGCGATCCAGCACCTGGCCGGTATGAAAGACTCCAAAGTGATCGTTGCGATCAACAAGGACGAAGAAGCGCCGATCTTCCAGGTGGCTGATTACGGTCTGGTCGCTGACCTGTTCGAAGCTGTACCTGAGCTGGAGAAGCTGGTTTAAGCCGGTTTCCCTAGTGCAGAAAAAACCCGCTCATTGAGCGGGTTTTTTTATGCCCGCTCTATCGCGTTAGTTTTGCAGGGCTTGGAGAAAGGCTCGGTAGTGTTCGGCGGTTTGCTGGGGGCGTTCGATCATCGGGGCATGGCCCGTATCCGCCATGATGATCACGCTGGGGTTGTGCAACAGCGGTTGCATGACCTCGATGCTGGAGACGTGCAAGGCCCGATCTTCGGCGCCCCAGATGATCAGCGTGGGCGCTTGGATCTTCGGTAGTTCAGGCTCCAGCGGGATATAGCGCTCGATCAAATGGACAAATACCTGGTCGTAGTGGGCGCTGTTGGCGATGGCCTGCTCGGCGAAATAGCGCTTGAGCGATTCGGTCAGGTAGGGCGGCTGCACGAAGATGAAGTCCAATAGGCGCTGAAAGTCCTCAGGGCTTTTCACCACCAGCGGATTAGGCTCGCCGCGCTGCAACCGTTGCATCAGTTCGCTGGGGTGTGGCGATGTGATGCCGGCGTTGTCGAGTAACGCCAGAGATAACGTTCTATGCGGGTAGCGTGCGGCATAGAGAGCGCTGATATGTCCACCCATGGAGTTGCCGATCAGGTGCAGCTGTTCTATTCCCAGTGCATCAATCACGCTGGCCAATCGCTCGGTCTGGGTGCCCACGTCGTAGCTGCCAGCAGGTTTATCGCTGGCGCCGAAACCTGGTAAGTCGAGGGCTATAACGCGGTAATCCTGGCTGAGGTAGCGGGCGAAGCGCAGCCAGTTGTCCTTGTTGGCAGCAAAGCCGTGCACCATCAGGATGGTTTGTGCGCTGCTTGGGCCGCCCTCGTAGTAATGAATGTTAAGATCGCTCACGCTGATTTGTTTAAGGCTCAGCCCGGCACGCTGCCGTTCCACCAGTTGTAGGGTCGTTAACAAGGCAGCAGGCGACAGGTAGAGCAGGGCGGCACTGCCTGCGAACAGCAGCACCAATGCGGCGATCAGTTTTTTCATGGCTAGTCTTTATCGCGAATTTGTATGAATGCGTATTAAGCTAGCATGATTCAGAAATCCCCCCGATGTGTGGCCGCAGACGCCCATCCAAGGTTAAGTCGAGAAGTCGCCAATGCTTGAGCGTGGTTTTTATAGGTCGGTTCTTCAAGTGTTCGCTTTATTGCTGATGCCAGCGTTTGCTGTGGCCGCAGGCAAGTGCGAGCGCCTGGTGGCGACCGGTAATCCGGAGTATCCGCCATACCTGTGGCGTGATCCGCAGAACCCCCAGCAACTGATTGGCGCCAATGCCGATCTGTTGCAGCACCTGGCCAAAGAGCTGGGCGTTGTCGTGGATATCATCTACACCGGGCCCTGGTCGCGGGCTCAGGATGAGGTGCGCACCGGGCGTGTTGACCTGATTGCCGGTGCATTTCTGACGCTGCCGCGCCTGGAAAGCATGGACTATGTACACCCCGCGTTCTACTTCACCCCCAGCGTGGTGTGGGTACATCGCGGTGCTGAGTTCCCTTATGCCGGCTGGGATGACCTGCGCAATCGAACTGGCGATACCTTGGTCAATAACAGCTTTGGTCAGACCTTTGATGCCTACGCCAAGAGCAACCTGACGTTGGAAGGCGTTGCCAGCTTGACCCAGGCGTTCCAGAAGCTTTTGCTGGGGCGCACCGACTACGTGCTGTATGAGCGTTATCCGGGGCAGGCGCTGGCTGATACTCTCGGCATGCAAGACGATTTGCTGGTGCTTGACCCGCCGATCTCCAGTGAAGGCTTATACCTGACGCTGTCGCATAACTCGGCCTGCAATGACGCGTGGCTGCGCGGCATGCTGGCGAAGAAAATGAACGAGGCAGTTGCCAGTGGTTTGCCGGACGATTTGCTGCAGCGCAATCTACAGCGCTGGAAAGATCAACAGCTCACACCCAGTGCTGACACTGAACAGTAGGGAATACCTGTGATTTATCGACGTATCTGCGCGGCCTTGCTGCCGCTCATGCTCAGCGCTTGTGCATCCGACCCTGTGCCTAACGAGCAGCTTCGCTTGACCGAGCAAGCCCTCAGTCAGGCCAAGGCATTGGGTATGGCCGCCGAACAATCGGCCTCATTGCGTCTGGCCGAGGAAAAGCTTGTGTTGGCGCAAGCCGCCATGGCCGACGAGGATTACAAGCAAGCGCGGGTGCATGCCGAGCAGGCTGAGTTGGATGCGCGTCTGGCCGAAGCGGAACATCTGACCGGAAAAAGTCAGCAGCAATTGGCCGAATTGAGCAACGCCATCAATCGTTTGCGCAAGCAGCTGGGAGGCTTGCAATGAAGCCTATTCCGCTCAGCCTATTAGGACTTGCCGCGGCCGTGTTGTTGGCAGGTTGTGCGTCATCGCATAACTCCAGTGATCAGGCTCTGCAGGCCGCGCATACGGCTTTTCAGCAGGTCAAAGAAGATGCCGATGTGTTGCGCAGTGCACCCAAGGACCTGATTCGCGCGGGCGAGTCGTTGGCCAAAGCCGATCGCCTGTCGAGCTACTGGGGCAGTGCAGATGATGTCAGCCATTATGCTTATCTCAGTCAGCAGTACAGTGCGATTGCCAAGCAGAAAAGCGCGCTTAACCTGAACCAGGAGCGTGCAGTCAAATTGGAGCTGGAACGCCAGCGCCTACAGTTGGCCTTGCGTGAAGCCAAGCTGCTCAGCGTGCAGGATCAGAGCAACTGGCTTGAGGAACAGATGGTGAGCCTGGCGACGATTCAGAGCGAACGTGGCCTGGTGATGACCCTGGGCGATGTGCTGTTCGATGCTGGCCATAGTGACCTCAAGGCGTCGGCCAATCGCACCGTGTTGAAGCTGGTGCAGTTCCTTCAGCTTAACCCTCGACGTGTCGTGCGCATTGAGGGCTATACCGACAGCCGCGGCGATGCACAGGAAAATCTTGAACTGTCTCGCGCACGCGCTCAGGCTGTGGCCGATGTGTTGGTCGATCTGGGCATTGATGCCAAGCGTATCGAAGTACAGGGCCATGGCGAGAGCTTCCCGGTCACCGAAAACGCCTCGGCCAAAGGACGGGCGCAGAACCGCCGGGTGGAGATCGTGTTCTCTGACGAGCAAGGTAACTTAGGCTCGTCACGCTAAGCTTTCTGCCATTAAAAGCCTCGGTTAGCCGGGGCTTTTTATTGCCTGCTATTTGGGTGAGATAACGACTACGGGGTGTTTTCAGGTGAAGTTGCACAATCCGCACAATGAATGATTGAACCGTTACAGTCCTGGCAGATTGGCACTGTATCGCCCACAATTCAGTGAGCTGTACCGGTGCAATTGTATATGCCCGGTTTACTGTTACGGTTCAGTCAAGCAGGAACGCGGTCATGACCAATCTGTTGCTTTATCAGCGCATAGCCCAGCAGCTGGCGGAAGACATCCGCCGTGGCGTTTACCAGCCCGGTGAGCGGGTGCCTTCGGTGCGCAAGATGAGTGCGCAGCTCAGTGTCAGCCACGCCACGGTGTTGCAGGCCTACGCCAATCTGGAAGATCAGGGCCTGATTCGCGCCCGCCCGCAGTCAGGCTTCTATGTCCACCAGACCCCAGCCCTGACCGCGCCCACTCCCGATATTGCCCGCGTAGAGCGGCCTGGCTTGGTCACGCGCAGCAGCATCATCAACCAGGTGCTTACCGAATCTCGCCGCGAGGGTGTGTTTCCCCTCGGCGCAGCGGTGCCGCATGTGGATTACCTGCCGGTGCGCGCGTTGCACCAGCAACTCGCTAAGGTTACCCGTTTTCACAGTGCACGGGCCTTCAGCTATATGTTCAGCCCGGGTTTTGAGCCGCTGCGGCGCCAGGTGGCGATCCGCATGCGTGATGCCGGCGTGGTGGTCGACCCGACTGAGGTGGTGATCACCCACGGCTGCGTGGATGCCCTGCAAATGAGCCTGCGGGTGCTGACCAAACCGGGTGATCTGATCGCCGCTGAGTCTCCGACCTATTACGGCCTGCTGCAGCTGGCTGATCTGCTCGGCCTGAAAGTTATCGAAATTCCCAGCGACCCGACCACCGGCGTCAGCCTGGAAGCTCTGCAACTGGCGGCCAACCAGTGGCCGATCAAGGCGTTGGTGCTGACCGCGCGGTTAAGCAACCCGCTGGGCGGCACCATTCCCGAAGAGCGCCAGCGCCAGTTACTGCGTCTGGCCGGTGATTACGATATTCAGATCATCGAAGACGATATCTACGGCGAACTGATGTTCGAACAGGGCCCGACCAAGGCGCTTAAATCCCATGATCGCGAAGGGCGGGTGGTGTATTGCTCGAGCTTCTCCAAGACCCTCTCGCCGGGTGTACGCATCGGTTGGATTGTCGCCGGCAAGTATCAGGATGAAATCCAGCGTCTGCAGACCTTCAGCACTCACTCGGCGTGCAGCGTGACGCAGATGGCGGTAGCGGCCTATCTGGAGAATGGCGGCTACGACCGCCACCTGCGCTTTATCCGCCAGGAGTACCGCAAAAACCTCAGCGCCTTTCAGCTGGCGGTGCAGCAGTATTTTCCCGAAGGCACGCAGATGAGCCGGCCCAAGGGCGGCTTTATTCTCTGGGTCAGCTTGCCGGCGCGGGTCAACACCAAGGACCTGCACGTGCGCGCCCTGCAGCAGGGCATCAGCATCGCGCCAGGGCTGATCTTCAGTAATACCGAGCAGTTCAACCACTGCATCCGCCTGAACTGCGGCATCCCGTGGAACCGCGAAGCCGAGCGCGCGCTGATGACCCTGGGCATGCTGGCCGGACAGCTGTGTCAGGAAGGCGCTGCGAGTTTTTAACAGTGGCTTAACCCGAGTCGGATAAGGACTGCGTCTACCTGAGCGAATGGTTTATTCGATCGCTCAGGAGATGCCCCTATGTCTGCTTATCCCGTATTGCTTACCCGTCCTCTGCTTGCCGGTTTTGCCGCAGGCGTATTGATCAGCCTTGGCGCGTGCAGCGCCGCCAATCCCGAGGCTCCGGCTACCGAGGCTGGCAGCCCGCAGTTGAGCGATCAGGCCCATAAGCGTGAACGTGCCGAATTGCATGAACAGCTGGCCGCTGCCCCCGCTGAACTGCAACGCAAAAGCCAGGTGGCGGGCGGCGCCGTGATGCCCAGCGTGGCCTATGCGCCGATGCCGCTGTCTGTGCAGGCCGATGCCTTGCCGCAGGGCTTCCGCGACGAGAATCGCGAGCAGTATCAGAAGCTGGCGAATAATCCGGTGCATGCCGTGGCCGAGACGCCGGTGTCGACCTTTAGCATCGATGTGGATACCGGCAGCTACGCCAATGTGCGGCGTTTCCTCAATGGTGGGCAGTTGCCGCCGCAGGATGCGGTACGCCTGGAGGAGCTGGTCAATTACTTTCCCTACGCCTATCCGTTGCCCAAGGGCGATGTACCGTTTGGCGTGCACACTGAGCTGGCAGCCACGCCGTGGAACCCCGAGAGCCGCCTGCTGCGTATCGCCATCAAGGCTTCGGATCTGCGGGTAGACGAGCTGCCGCCGGCCAATCTGGTGTTTCTGGTGGATGTCTCCGGCTCGATGGATCGCCGCGATGGCCTGCCCATGGTGCAAAGCACCTTGAAGCTGCTGGTCGAGCAGTTACGTGCTCAGGACAAGGTATCGCTGGTGGTCTATGCCGGCTCCTCCAGCGTGGTGCTGCAGCCAACATCCGGCAGTGATAAAGGCAAGATCCGCGCGGCTATCGACCAGCTTACGGCGGGCGGCTCAACCGCCGGCGAGTCGGGCATTCAGCTGGCTTATCAGCAGGCGCAGCAGGGCTTTATCGACGGCGGCATCAACCGCATCCTGCTGGCTACCGATGGCGACTTCAACGTCGGTATCAGCGATTTCGAAACGCTCAAGCAACTGGCCGCCGACAAGCGCAAGACCGGCGTATCGCTGACCACCCTGGGCTTTGGCACCGACAATTACAACGAGCAGTTGATGGAACAGTTGGCCGACGCCGGCGACGGCAACTACGCCTGTATCGACAACCTGCGCGAGGCGCGTAAGGTGCTGGTTGATCAGCTCAGCTCGACCCTGGCAACGGTGGCCAGCGACGTGAAGATCCAGGTTGAGTTCAACCCGGCCGAGGTCAGCGAGTACCGCCTGCTGGGCTATGAGAACCGTGCGCTGAAACGTGAGGACTTCAGTAACGACAAGGTCGATGCCGGTGAAATCGGCGCGGGCCACACGGTAACCGCGCTGTATGAAGTGGTGCCGGTGGGCGGCAAGGGCTGGCTGGAGCCGCTGCGCTATCAGCAAGCGGCCAAGGCGGACAGCCCGGCAGGCGAACTGGCCTGGCTGCGCATTCGCTATAAGGCGCCGGGGCAGGACGTCAGCAAATTGCTGGAGCAGCCGATTCAGGCCGCCGATGTACCTGCTATCGGCCAGGCCAGCGAAGACCTGCGCTTTGCCGCTGCCGTGGCCGCCTTCGCTCAGCAGCTCAAGGGCGATACCTACACCGGGCGTTTCAGCCTGGCCGACAGCGCCGAGCTGGCGCGCAATGCCAAGGGCGATGACCGCTTCGGGCTGCGTGGCGAGTTCGTACAACTGGTGGAACTGGCGCAGAGTCTGCAAACTGCGTCGAATCCTTCAACGACCGCACGAGTACAGCAGTGAATCGACCCCTCACGGATGACGACGCCGCCTTGTTGCGGCGTTACCGCCGCGGTGATACGGCGGCTTTTGCCGAGTTGTATGAGCGTCATCGGCTCGGCCTGTTTCGCTTTCTATTGGGCCTGTGCGGCGACCACGCCCTGGCCGAAGAGGTGTTTCAGGACACCTGGATGAGCCTGATCCGCAGCCAGAGCGAACAGCGCGATAGCGTGCTGTTCAAGACCTGGCTGTACCAGATCGGCCGCAACCGGTTGATCGACACCTGGCGCAAGCATGGTCGGCACCAGGCGGGGCATGCTGAGTACGATGAACA
>TARA_R110002072_G_scaffold42064_5_pt1 | contig 117243 bp, 90 predicted proteins | sample TARA_R110002072 | Tara Oceans TARA_R110002072 (sample SAMEA4397118) | marine metagenome | biome: Polar Biome; feature: [SRF] surface water layer (ENVO:00010504); material: water (ENVO:00002006), including particulate matter (ENVO:01000060) such as... | depth 5 m
ATCCGCACGATAAACAGAGCATGACTGAACCTGAAGGAACCGCTGATACGCCCGCCAAGAAGAAACGATCCCGGATCGTCACCGTGATCGCGTGGTTCGTCGCCGGGCTGCTTGTGCCCGCGTGCGGGGCGTGGGTCATCGGGCGGGGGAGCTACTGGTTCGATGTGATCGCTTCGCAACAGATGCTCATCAGCTGGGCGGCCCTCGTTGTCACAATCGTGGTCCTGCTCACACGGCGCAAGGCTCCGGCGATGGTGTGCGCCGTGCTTGTTGTGGTGTCGTTCTACCCGGTGCTCACCGGGCGGGTGTGGAGCTTACCGAGTGTTGACCTGGCCCACAAGCCCGACGATGTGATCCGGATTGTGTCGTGCAACATCAACCCACTCAACGAGCAGTGGGTTGAAGGTGTGTATCAACTGCTCGATCTTGACGCGGATGTGGTGGTGCTTATCGAGCTTTCACCCGAGATGAGTCGATCGGTGCGCAACCGAGGTGCCATTGACCAGGGCCTCTACCCGTATCGGTCATTCCGCCATTGGGTGCAGCGCGAGGTCTCCGCTGGGGTTGTTTTCTCTCGCTGGCCGAGCACCCAGGCGATGAAAAACGAAACAGACAACCAGAATACACACTACCGCCGGATCGAGCATCCGTTGGGCGACTTTATTGTCGGGCTTGTCCACCCGCTCTCGCCGAGGACTAAGGAACGATGGCTGATCGGCAATGGTGTTGTGCAAAGTCACCGGAGCGAGATCGATCAGGGCGATTGGATTGGTTCATTGCCGCTGATCGTCTGCGCTGATCTCAACGCGGGCCCGGCTCAACAAAGGGCCGGCACACTCCGATCCACAGGGCTTCGAATGAGCAAGCCGGTGCTGAAGATGGATGGGAGCTTCCCGGCGGGTTCATCCGTCCCGGCTGTTCTGCGGGTGCAGCTCGACGATGTCTGGTCGCGCGGCGATCTCAAGCCTATCGCGTGGAGTTTGGTGCCTGTGCCTGGGAGTGATCACCTCGCGGTGGTGGTGGACTTTGAGGCGCGATAAGAATCGCGTGATCGCGTGTGATGATTTACTTGCCGAGTCGGCTGCGGATCATTTTTGTGATGCGTTGGCGTTCGGACCGCCCAAGCACAAACGCAAAGCTCGCGGTAGCATAGACCACACAGAAGACTCCGATGGATCCAAGGATCCACCAATGCTCGATTTCTTGCCCGCGGGCGAGTGATATCTCGGTAAAGAATCCGAGATCACCGATCCGCCCGACGATCAAGAGCAGCCCGATGGCGGATCCGATCGCAAGAGTGGTCGCAAGAATCGGTCGGAAGAGTGCGGACAACAACGAGATCGGCTGGATGTGCAAGCACCGCCCGGCGATGATCGGCAGCCCAAAGAGATGGACCACGACGAGCACCAGCGCATAGACCGCGGGCGGAGCATACACGATCATCGAGCGGGGTAATGTCAGCATCAATATCAGCGATGCGATTGGCGCAAAGATTCCACCCCCGAAGACCCACGGCGCGTAGGCCTTCACATAGCCGGCCCCGTAGAGGATAATGAGCCAGGTCTCCGAGATCGCGCGGGCGATCAATGCGATCGCAAGCACCCGAGACATATAGACCGCCATCGGAATAACGATATTATAGTTTTTGATCGCTGAGCCAACCCAGATATCGAAGATTGGCCACCCGAAGACAAAGACCGCAATTCCTGCTGGCAACGCGATCATCGCGGTGAGCTTTGTCTGTATCCCGATCAGTCTCTGGAGTTGTATTCTAGATGCTTCTGTATCTGCCCCCGCGGCCATACGTGCGCTGACCGCGTCTGATCCAAACTGCACACCGGTCGTGCACATACGGATATACGCGACAAAGCGGAATCCGATGCCCCAAGCGGCGTTGGCGAGTGTGCCCCAGAAAAAGTTGAGCAAGAGCTGCGGGATCTGTTCGTGTAGGTTCATCGCGACCTGCACGCCCGTGTTCCATGAAAAAGTGGAGAGCACTTGTTTTCGAGCGTCTTTATCGGTTCCTTTTAAACGGAACATCAGCCGATGATCTGACCTCACCATCACGGCGGCGGCGATCAGCATCCCGATGGCCGCCAGCCCGGCCCATAGTAGACCGTGCATCGTGAACCCGAGGGCCGGGTCGTCGATCATGAAGACATATCCAAGTATGAGCACCGAGAGGAGGTTGCTTGCGCGGACGCCGATGTACCAGATGTTGTACCCGATGAACCGCTCTTTGACCAGATACATATTGAGTATAGGGGCGAGGATGATCATCACAAAGGTGTATGCGCCTTGCCCGAGAATAAACCATCGGGCGGGATTGATGAACTCTTCTGAGATTGTAAAAAACGGGATGAGCGCAAAGACGATCCCGAAGCTCACCACCGAGAGGATCGCGCAGACCAACGCGATCAGACAGATGGTTGCGTAGCTCCTCTTGAAAGACTCGTCGCCGCTGTCTGCGTGATATGCATGCCCGAGCTCGCGCACAAGCGACATCTGAATGATCTGGCGGAAGATACCCGCAAGCCCAATATTGGCGCCGAGCAAAGAAATAATGCCGAATGCGTCATCGCCAAGCCAGCGGAGCGTAAGCGGGACGACGATGATCCCGATGGTGAGCGTAATGAGCAGGCGGGTGTAGTTCGAAAGAATTCGAACCATTCCTTTCCGAGCTTCAATTGCCATTGATATACTCCCACACACAGTGACCACAATATCCGAGTCGCATTGACCATTTCGGCCGAACTCACGACCTGTTCCAGTCGAAAATACACCTTAGACTGAACCACCGCTGTTAACAAAGGATTGCCGGTATGTCTATGTCGATTCCAATGCTGGGTGCCATAATTTTCATAGGCACCATTGCGGGCATCATGTATTTGATCGGCCTCACCAAAAAATGGGGCATTCTGCTCCCATTTGCTGGGATGGTATTCTTTTCTTCATTAGCCATGCCGCTCTCTTGGAATGACCAAGTCAACCCAACTGTCTGGCTCCCCATCCAGCGAATTCGCTCATCTCTATTCTTTGGCTCTGGTATTGCAGCGACTCTGATTGTCCTATTTCAACTTCAACGGCTCAAAGGTAAAAGCATCTCGATTTCCGCGATCATGCTAATCGGTGTTGGGTTGTATGCTTCATTTCTTCGCTATGTTCATGGGGGCGCCGAAGACGGGACATTCTCGGTTGTGTTTAGCGTAATGACTCTATTCCCACTCGCTATGACTGCCGCCATGATTCTGGATGAAGTGAGTGATTTGCGCCTCATTTTTCGATCTATCGCCCTCACGAACATCATATGGATTGGCATGGTCTTTGTCCAAATCGCAGTGAACCCAAACTATGTTACACAAGGAAATGAGTATCGATTTGTAGGGCTCTTATCAAATCCACAGCACAGCGGGGTTCTGATGGCGTTCTTCGTTGTCATCTCTCTTTGGCTACTACTCAATGACCAGAAGAAGTACAAAATCATCATGATTGGGCTAACGGGTGTGAACGGCCTATTTCTTCTATGGACCGGTTCGCGAACCGGGCTCGGCATGACGCTCATTGGTGTAAGCTCTGTGTTGTACAGCCGAGCTGGCCGAGCCATTTTACTCCTCCCCCTCGCCGGCATTTTGGGATTTCTCAGCCTGAAGATTATGGTCAATGTCGTCGGTATCGATCTCGGCTTTGAGCGCATGGTCAGTACAGAAAATACACGCAGTGCTGCCTGGCAAGAGCTGATTATGTCAGCTTCACAGAACCCGCTCATCGGGGTGGGTATGGATGAGATTGATCGATCTGAAAACAGCTGGCTCTATGGGTACGCAACCTATGGCATCGGGATGCTGCTTCTACTTGTCATCACAACTATTGCAGCGGGAATTGAAATTCTCAAAGCGGTCCGAGCTCGATTCATTATGCAGCCAGAATATCGACCTTATCTCGATATCGTTTTGGGAATCCTACTGATGTACTTGGCTGGTGCAGTGCTTGAAGGCTATATGATCTCAAGAGTTTCAATGACGACGAGTATGTTTATGATCGCATCTGTAGGATTGCTCAATATCCGCAAAGCAGCTGTCCATCAGATCGAATACGCGTCTATGTACGATGAGTATCAATCAGAGTATGGTGATGAATACGCAGATGATTACGAAGAAGGCTACTCATAGTTATTGCTCTTGTGCCGCCCTTTGCGATCACAGCAGAGCACTCAAGATTTCCCCGTAGCTTCTTGGTACATGCTGTGGAATCTCGCCACCACCTTCTTGGGGCACATCTCATCGAAGATCCAATCTCTGCCCTGCTGGCCGATTCTATCGAGGGCTTCGCGATCAGCCGTCAATGAGTTGATCTGGTCGGCGAGCACCTGGGCGTCTTGCTTACAGATGGTCGCGCCGGCCTTGGCCTCGAGCTCGGGCCAGGTATCGACGCCCTTGGTGGTGATCAGTGGGGTGCCGGCCGCGAGTGATTCGTAGAGTACGAAGCCGAAGTTCTCCTGGCTCGTCGGGAGCACAAAGAGATCGGCCGCTTCGTAGAGTGATATCTTCTCATCCCCGACCACGAGCCCCAAGAACGAAACATAGTTCTCGAGCCCAAGTTCCTTCGTGAGCGATTTGAGCTTGTTCTCGTAGGCTTTGTCGCCGTCACCCGCGATCAGCAGGCGGTGGGGAGAATTGGCATCCTTGAGAAGTTTAATCGCTTCGATCAGATGCTCGACGCCCTTTTTGTAGTGGATTCGTGAGAGGTACAACAGCACCGGATCGCCGGTATCGAACATCGGAAACTTGTTGCGGGCGATCTCTTTGCCGGGCATCTCGGTAAATGGGGCCAGATCGAGCAGATTGGGGATCACGCGGGCTGGTGATTTGGGGAACCATTTTTTGGACTGCGCCAGCTCTCCTTCAGCCGTGCAGTGGATCATCGCCGCGTTATTGAGCATCCATGAGCCGCGGGCGAGCTTGAGGTAGATCAGCTTCTTAAGCTTGCGTTGTTCCATGCACCAATCATCGAGCATTCCTCGGCAGCTGATCAGGTACGGGATGCCCATCTCGTAGGCTGCCCGGGCGACCTGAGTTTGGTGGGGGACCCAGATGCCGTGGATATGCACCGCGTCGGCCCCCTTGATCGTGTTTCGGATCGCCTCTTTGCCCTGCTTGTCGTAGTAGCTCCCCGGGCGCGTCGGCTGGGGGAGCACGATCGCGGTCGGATTCGCTCCGGGCTGCGCCCACTGAGCTGGTGCATCCTTGTCGTCGCGGGTCATCACGCTCACATCATACCCGTGGTGTTCGACGAGCGCCTGGCTCAGGTCGATGATGGCGCGGACCGGGCCGCCGTGCGAGAAATCCAAGAAACTCAGGGAGTGAACTACTTTCATCGAATGCCTCTTATCTGTATATCCGTGCCATCTTTGGTGCGGCCCTGGTCAGCCTTGGTGAGTTGTGGGTTCTTGAGCTCGCGGACCTTGAGCACGATCATGTACTCGTACATGGCCTGCAATCGACAATAGGTCCAGCCCGCGCGCCCATCGAGGAAGCCCCGACCGAGCACATACATGTAGAAAAACTTGAGCATCGGGCGCATCGGTATGCGGAATGAAATGTTCTTGAGTTCGAGCCGACGGGTGTTGCGATCGCCTGAGAACAAGTTGCCTAGGCGGACCGGGTTCTCTTCGAGCGCCCGGACGGTCTCGACTGCTTCGTAGCTCGAGTACCGGTTGTGGCGTTCAATCCATTCGCGCATGCCCTTGGAAAAGTTGTAATGGATGAAGTGCTCGCGCAGGTACCCGACTGATCCATCGACGATGGGCACCGGGTTGGCGTCGCGCGCAAAGCGGATGCGTTTGGGCTGGAAGAACCGCATGATGTTGCCCGGGGGCATCGCGTTTTTGAGCCATCGCCCGCGGAAGATGTTCTTTCTGCCGCAGTAGTAGGCAACGGGGTCATCGCGCTCGATCGAGCGCTTCCCGCTGTTCCAGTCTTTGATGATCGCTTCGATCTCTGCCCGCAGCTCCGGCGTCATCCGTTCGTCGGCATCAAGATAAAACACCCATTGATACTTGAACTCGATGTTGTCCATCGCCCAGTTCTGATGGTTCCCGCGTCCGTCGTAGGCTCGCTCGAACCACCGAGCGCCGGCCGCTTCGCTGATCTCGCGTGTGCGATCGGTCGAGAGCGAGTCGAGCACCACGACATCGTCCGCCCACGCGACCGATTCGAGCAACCCGGGGAGGTTGTCCTCTTCGTTGAGCGTCTGGATAAAAATAGACACGCTCATGATTGGTCCGCCTGTTCGCCCGCTTCTTCGCTGGGCTCATTCGCATCCGGACCATCCTTGAGGATCCGATCACGGATCGGCTTGGCCGGAGAGCCGACGCATACTTTCCATGCTGGCAAGTCGCTGAACACGCTCGATCGCGCCCCGACGACGGTGTGATCGCCGATGGTTGTGCCCGGGCCGACGAAGACATCGGCCGCGATCCACACACCTTGCCCGATATGGATCGGCATCGGGGTGAGCGGGCGTTTGACGAGCTCGAAATCATGCGTTGCGCCGCAGAGGTAGGTGTACTGGCTGATGGTGGTGCGCTCGCCGATCGTGATCCGATCGACACAATAACAATCGACATCATCGGCGAGGGTCGCGTAGTCACCCATCGACAGGTTCCACGGGCCCCAGACCTTGGCCTTTGGATAGACGCGCGATTTCATCGTCACATCGGCCCCGAAGAGGCGGAGCAAGATCACACGCCAGCGGTGCATCGGGCGCGGGCTCCACCGGAAGAGCGTCCCTTGGACACACCCCCAGAGCACGCGGGCAAGACGGTTCTTGAGCGAGTGTGGGCTTGGCGCAGGGCCGCGGGTATCCCGGCGCGTTGTGGTCGCGTCTTGTGATCCGGGATGATCGTGCTCGGGTGACATCGGTCGTGATTCCGCCTCGTTTATCTTCGGCTTTGGCCGGTGCTTATTGTGCTTTGAGCATGGCCGCGAGCTTGCTTGGGTGGAAATCGCCCTGAGGCACGCTGTCAGGATTCGTTCTCACAGCGAGCACATCGTGCACACGGTCAAGCTCTTCGCGCGTGTGGATCGCGAAAAGCCGGGTGGATAACAGGTTCTTGCGGAGCCCGAAGAAGGCGAGCTTCTTGTTGGAGATCAGCTCCCAGGCGTGCTCGCGGACCTCGGGGATATTGCACTCGAAGAGCACGAAGCGGAGCGTCGGGTGCGCCAAAATCGTCGGGAGAATCCGCGGCTCGGCCCCCTCGACATCGACCTTGGCCCCGAACGAAGCCTCACCGACAGTTTCTTCAAGGAACGAGCCCACGGCTCGGACCGGGACCTGGAATGATTCACCGCCGGCTTCTGAACCGGAATCGGAGATCGATGCCGCCCCTGTGTGCTGGTCGGGTCGATTGAGTGTGAGTTCGCCGTCCTCGTCCCACATGCCGCAGTTGTGGACTTGGGCGTCTTTGATCGAGCCCGATTCGATCGCCCCGCGGATCGCCTTGCACAGCTCAGGCTGAGGCTCGACAAAGTGCATCGACCCGCCGGGCTCGAGTGATGTGTGCGATAGGAGCCCCACGGTCCCGAAGTTCGCGCCGATGTCCAGGAACACGTCGCCAGGGTTGAGCAATGATTGGCACACCGAGATCACTTTGGGATCGGGCGTTCCAAAGAGGTAGAGCATGCGCCCATTGTAATCACTCAGACGGACGGGGAGCTTGAGCCCGTTGCGGAGTGTTGCGGTTCGTACATCGTGGTGCTCGCCGAGCCCGAATACTTTCTTGGTGACCGTGCTGATCCCGCCCAGGCGTGTCTTGATGGGCAGTGTGTGCAGACACACCGAAAGACACTTGAGGAGCGGATTGGCGATGGGTTTGGGGATATGCATAGTTTCCTCTCGGGCTCAATGGCTCGGGCTGATCAACTGGCCGACCCGGTAGGGGCTTCGATGGCTTTCTGGAGAACACCGATCGCTTGCTGTGCGACGACCCCCCAGTTGGTTCGTTGTGTATGGTCTTTGAAGGCGCTCATGGCCATCTCGTTGTAAGCTTGGGTGTTGGTGAACAGTTTTTCGATCGCGTCTGCGTAATGCTTGGCGGGCGCATCGAGATCAAAGAGCACGCCGTTGACCCCGTCGATGACCGCCGAAGGCACGCCTCCGGTTTTGGTCGCCAGCGAGGGCACGCCGAAGGCTGAAGCTTCGAGGTACATGATCCCGTACGCCTCGGCCTGTGTCGGAACGATCAGAAAATGTGCTTCGCCCAGCAGATTAGTAAACTGCTTCATGCCTTCCGGGCTCGCCTTCGAGATCCGCCCGTAGGTTTTGACATAGTCCGGGATCGGTCTGTCGAACTCGGGCTCGACCCCGACCACACGCAGCTCGGTATCGATCCCTCGGGCGATCAGTTCTTTGGCCGCATCGGCGGCGATCGAACCACCCTTGCGTTGCCAATCCACCCCGACAAAGTGGAGGATGCATTTGTCTGTTGATCGTTTGTCGATCAACGCTTGGATATCCGATGCCGTTCGCCCCCCGGGCACATTGGCGCCGCGCGATATGATGTTCGCTTTCTCTGGCGCGAGCCCGTAGTCGTTGATCGCGGACTCAGCCGCCCAGCTTGAAGCGAATATCGCTTGTTCGCATCGCTGATAGAGGTTTGCGTCGGCCTGGTGCCCGTCGCGGATGGTGCGCTTGGAGAGATTGCTGTACTTAGCGTAGTAGTCGAGGAGGTTGGCGAAGGTGCAGTCGGTCCAGATGACCAGCGGCAGATCGGTCTCGATATAGGAGACAGGCAACCCGCCCGAGCCAAAGACCACATCGACTTCGAGATCCTTGAGTTGGTCCTCGACCTGGCGGGCGTAGTTTTTGAGGAAGGCGGGGTCTCGTTGCGGGTGATCGTTTTTTCGGAGCGCGAACCGGTTGATCGCGTGCTGGGCGATGTTCATTGGGCGGATCTGGCGATCGAGCGAACCAACAAAGTCGAGCTCGAGCCCAGCCTTGAGGAAGCTCTGCGAGATGTTGTACCCGGTGCCGGACATCTTGGTGACATCTTGAGCATCGTAGAGCGTCACGAAAGCCGCCCGGAAAGCAGGGGCGGCCACAGGCTCAGGTGCGATAGATTGATCCGGTTGAGTATTCATGGGTGTGCGTTTACGACTGGTCGAGCCGGGCTCCTGTGGTGACATCGACGAGTTTGCGTGGGCCGATCGGCTTGGCTGGGGACCCGACACAGATCGTCCATTGGGGGAGGTCTTTGACGACGCTCGAGCGAGCCCCGAGCACCACGCCGTCGGCGATGGTCGTGCCCGGACCCACGAACGACTCCGTCGCGATCCAGCAGCGCGATCCGATCTTGATCGGGACTCGGAGCAGCGGAAAATCGGAACGCTCGAAGTCATGGGTGCCCGCGCAGATATGGGCAAACTGGCTGATCACGGTGTACTCGCCGATTGAGATTGGGCCCAGCGAATACAAATAGGCCTTGTCGCCGATCTGGACCCCATCGCCGATCTCGAGATTCCACGGGACCTCAACACGGATCGTGCTGCGGATGAGCTTCACCCGCCCGACCTTGGCCCCGAATAATCGGAGCAGCCAGGCCCGCCATCGATCCGCCCTGCGTGGCGAGTAGCGGAAGATCGTGCCCTGCACAATGTTCCACATGAGGCGCTTGATCTTTTCGCTCTTGGAGAAGTGGCCGACGAATGTGCCGTCCGGATAACTCTTGGATGCAACCGACTGATCGCGCACAGCATCCCCGGGAGCGGCTTCGACCGACACTGCCGCTTTGTTAGGATTTGATTGGGTTTGCTGGTCGCTCATCATGGGGTGACTACTACTGGGCCCGCTCCTCTCTGGTTCAGTGTATCGGCGATTTCGTCGCCACGGTGCATCATGTCGCGAAAGGAGTTCACAAGATTAGCCGACTATGCTCTTACCTTCTCAGCCCCCCCGGAGGATCGCGTGCAGCCAACCCGAGTTGTTATTCTCAACCAGTACTATGTCCCCGATGTCGCGTCGACCGGGCATCTTTTGCATGAGCTGGCGGTCGAGCTCGCCGAGCTCGGATTCGAGGTCGAGGTGCTCACCGGGCGTCCGAGCTATGGGCCACGCGACACCTGGCAGGAATGCCCGCTCAAAGAGACCGTCGATGGGGTGAAAATCCATCGGCTCAAGGTCGCCCGCTTTGACAAAAACTTCCTCCCCGGGCGGGCCTTCAACTACCTGACCTTTGTCATCCCGATGATCCTCTCGGTGTTGTTCACCTCCCGCCGGGACACCGTGTATCTATACACCACGAACCCGCCGTTCCTGGGTGCGATCGGCTGGTTTGTCTCGATCTTCCGCCGCCACCACTATGTCACGCTCCTGCACGATGCCCACCCGCAGCTGGGCATCTGGGTCGGGACCTTTAAAAAGGGCTCGATCATCGAGCGGGTGTGGATGTCGCTCAACCGTCGCAAGTACAAGCGGACCAAAGAAGCCATCGTCTTGTGCAGCGCGGCTAAAAAACTCGTCGCCGAGACCTACCCGATCACGCCCGAGCGCATCCATGTCATCCCCAACTGGGCTGATGGCGAAGACCTCTTCCCCAAGCCCAAGGCTGAGTCTGAGATCGCCCAAGAACAGGGATTCATCGACGACTTTGTCCTGCTCTACTCGGGCAATATGGGGCTGTACTATGACTTCGACACCGTGCTCGAAGCCACCAAGCTGCTCAAGGACGAACCCTTCAAACTGGTCCTTGTCGGCGGCGGGGGCAAGCGGGCCGCGATCGAGGCGTATGTCAAAGAGCACCACATGACCAATGTCGTCATGCTCCCGTACCAGCCCTTCGAGAAACTCAACGACTCACTCAACGCCTGCGATGCATCTTTGGTGACGATCGCCGAGGGGATCGAGGGCATCAGCTTCCCGAGCAAGCTCTATACATCGCTTGCAGTTGGCAAGGCCATCGTCGCGCTCTCTGAAGACTGGTCCGAGCTCCGCAAGATCGTCGAGCACAACAACTGCGGCATCTGGTCCGCCCTGGGCGACGCACAGGGCCTGGCCGACCAGCTCCGCGTGCTGATCCATGACAAGGCCAAGACACAAACAATGAGCGACAACGCACGCACCGTATTTGATAAGGGCTACACCAGGCAAGTCTGCGCGGCCAAGTACGCCGAGGTGCTCAAGCTCGCCGACCCGCAGTTCACTGAAGATGAAACCGCACACCGACGAGAGAAGCTCGCCAGCTGGCTCGCCGGCGGGGCGGCGGTGGTTGACGGCCAAGACCCAGAGGCTCCTCAAGGAGTGAACGAGAAAGAAACAGCCGGAGAACATTCATGAGCGAGATCAGCGATCGAAAACTCAAGCTTGTCTTCGTCACCGAGGACGACCCGTTGTATGTGATCCGGTTCTTCGAGGTCTTCTTTGATGAGTACCCGAGCGATCAGATCGAGATCGTCGGGGTCTCCGTCCAAGAAGCGTTCCACGAGCCCAAGTGGAAGACCGCCAAGCGGATCTTCAACTTTTATGGCCCGATTGATTTCTTCCGCCTGCTCGCTCGCTACTTCCGGGTCAAGCTTCGGGGCGATTCGATCGCCAAGCTCGCCAAGGACAAAGGGCTGCCGATCGTTGAGTGTGGCTCGGTGAACGATCCTGAATACATCGAACGGCTCAAGGCCCTCGAACCCGATGTCGTTGCCTCCGTGGCAGCCCCGGAGATCTTCAAAAAGGGCATTCTCGATGTCCCGGCCCACGGGTGCATCAATATCCACTCGGGTCGGCTGCCGATCTATCGCGGGATGATGCCCAACTTCTGGCAGCTGCTCAAGGGCGAGAAGCACGCGTGTGTGACGGTCCACGAGATGGTAGAGAAGCTCGACGCCGGCGGGGTCCTGGGCACGCTCGAATGGGAACTCAAAGAACACGACTCGCTCGATCGCGTGATCACCGGCACCAAGCAAGACGGCGCCCGCCTGATGATGGATGTGATCCTCAAGCTCAAGAACGGCGAGTCCTCCGCGACCCCGTTGGATATGAGCAAGAAGGACTACTTCAGCTTTCCCAAATCCAAAGATGTCAAAGCGTTCCGCAAGCGCGGCCACAGGATGATCTGATGCCCAAGTTTCAGACAACACAAGCCGCCATGTCGATCGATGTCGAGGACTGGTTCCAGGTCGAGAATCTCAAGTCGATCGTCGCGCGCGACACATGGGACGAACGCGAGCTGCGGGTCGAAGCCAGCACCGATCGCATGCTCGAACTCATGGACACCCACGGCGTCAAATGCACCTGCTTCATCCTCGGGTGGGTCGCCGAGAAATGCCCCCAACTGATCGAACGCATCGCCAAAGCGGGGCACGAGATCGCCAGCCACGGCTACGGGCACGATCTGATCTACAACCTCTCACAAGACGAGTTCCGCGAAGATATGAAACGCGGGATCGGGATCGTCGAGGACATCACCGGGGCCAAGATCAGAGGCTACCGCGCTCCGTCATTCTCGATCACCGATTGGTCGATCGACATCCTCCAAGAGCTCGGGCTCACCTACGACTCGTCGGCCTTTCCCACCGTCGCCCACGATCGCTACGGCAAGCTCGAGGGGATGGACTCGGGCAAACCCATCGTCGAGATCAGACCAGGGTTTCATGAGGTCTGTGTCTCGGTGCTGCAGGTCGGTAAAAAAGGTATCCCGTGGGCCGGCGGCGGGTACTTTCGTTTGTTCCCGTACCCATTGTTCAAGTGGGGCGTCAAACGGATATTGAAATCTGACCAGCCGTACATATTTTATATCCATCCGTGGGAGGTCGATCCGGGCCAGCCCAAGATGGATGGGCTCAAGCGATCTCACAAGTTCCGCCACTACAACAACCTGGGCAAGTGCGACGCCCGCTTCGACAACCTGCTCGGTTCGTTCGATTGGTGTCCGATCGGCGAGTTCCTCGATGAGTACCTCGCGGATCAGTCCCTATCTTGAGTCGGGCTTGTCCTGAGTCTGAAAAGTCATCGCGTACTGCGAGCCGTAGATCGGATAGTCGGAGATGCACCGGTACCCGCGGAGGGTGCTGCCGTCGTACCCGAGCTTGTCGCAGACCTCGCTGAGCATGGTGCGGTAGTTGGGTACATGCGATGAACCGAACCGGTCGAGCCCGGCGCCCAGGCTCTCGATGGATTCGAGCAGATCAAGCTGATCAACCTCACGCGATGGATCGTTGATGTCTGCCTGCCCGTTGATCGTGGTGTCGTAGATCAGCAGCTCGGGGAACGAGCGGGTGTAGAGGTCTTGGTGGACGAAGATATCGAAGTGCATCCGGCGCGAGGGGATATTGATATCGCTCGACGCCCACGCCTTGCGATGGCGATCGTCGGGGATGTAGCGGGGGATCTCGCCCCGGTTGACCTCGCAGGTGACGAGATCAATCGATGAAGAGACGCCGAACGAATCGTCCTTGAGCAGGTAGTGCATGGTCTCGCCGGCGTGCTGGATATCGAGCTCAGGGGTGGGGGTCGAGCTGTACGCATGGAGGGCCGCGCTCGAGAGCCCATCAACGGGCTGGCCATCGAGGGTGTAGGTCTTGCGTCCGGTCTGGTCCTCGACCTGCCTGCGCGAGGTGAACTTGACGCGCACACGCGGGCGCAAGCGATGGAGCCCGATGACGGCTTTGATCCAGACGATGTCGATGTGCTCGCCGTCGGCGCTGGGATAAAATATTGCAGCCTCGCTGTACACATCGGCCTGTGCGCCCTTGAGCTGGCTCATCGCCCTAAACGCCGCTTGCTTTCGGCGCAGCTCGAACTCACGCCGGGCTTCGGGGACCCACGCGCTGAGAATGGTTTCGAGCGCGCTGCGATCGCCGATCTCGGAGCGGATGAGCGATTCGTATCGATCGATCGCGCCGTTGGCGAAGCGCACATCGTCGGGGTTCACACCCAGCTTTGATGAGGCTTTGAGCAAGCGTCGCATTGGTTCCGGCCCGGGCACCCGGTGGATCACGGACATCGGATCCGGCGCGCGCACGGCTTTGAGGATGCGCGACGCGAGGACCTTGTCCACGCCGAGCTCTTTGGCGAGCCGCTGGGGGCCGCTATCGCCCGAGGAGATCTGGTTGAGCACCTTGATGAACCCGCTCTGGAGCTCATCGCCCGCGGTATGGATCCGGACCTCGAGCGTCTCCATGCGGGGCTCGGAGACTGAATCGATCAGATTCGAGCCTGTTTCGGGTGTTTGATTCACTGAACTCATGGTGATTCCTAGGACTCTTCGGCGTCTGCTCTCTATAGATGCTTGGTCGTGGTCGGATGCAATGGCTGTTTTTCGAGAAAAATCAATGATTTCATCCATTTTACACGACTTTGGACCCCAATGCACGATATTTCTGTGTTGTTTCCTAGAAACATCCTTGCAACCCGTCCAGTGCTCGGTTATATCTAGGAAAGCTGGGAACTTGCCCGGCCTGTGCTGGAGGGCGGGAGCACAGAACTGAACACCCTGAGCTGTCTTGTTTTGGATGGCTCAACCACATGAAGCCTGCTCTTTACGAAGAGCACCAAGGAGATTAAGCAATGTACATCAAGTTTGACCAACTCATCAGGCGCTCGGCATGGGGCACCCTCGCACTCGTCGCCCTCGCCGGTAGCTCAGCAACCGCTGGCGATGGCACCAGCACCGTGACCTTCGACAACGGTGCTGAGGGGTGGATCGGTTCACAAGGCCCGGGGGGCACGACCGAAATCCGGCCCACCGGCGGCAACGACGACGCCCACATGTACACCGTCTTCAACAACTTCGGGATCACCTTCTTCAACGACACCAACGAAGCATTCGTCGGCGATTACACCGATGCGGATCTGGTGACCATCTCGATCGATGTGAAGGTCGATCGGGTGTTCTTCTTTAGCCAGGATGTCTCTCGCCCTTGGCTTGTTGAACTGCGCGATGTGGACAACGCCATCGATGGCTACCCGTGGACAAGCGTGTGGTTCAAGTTCCCCGATATCTCGGCTGATGTGCAATCTGAATGGACTACCTTCTCGGTGACCTTCGATCCCAACTCGACCGAGATCCCGGAGGGTTGGGCTGGCTACGGCGACGAGGCCCCGGACACCTTCGAGCCTATCCTCCCGCGTGGCGTGACATTCGCCGACATCCTCGCGAGTGTTGACTCCATCGTGTTCACGACACTCCAGCCGGGCTTCTTCTTCGGGTTTACCGACTTTGAGATTGGCATCGACAATGTCACCGTCACCAAAGCAACGACCGCCCCCTGCATCGCGGATCTCACCGGCGATGGAGAGCTCGACTTCTTCGATGTCAGCGACTTCCTTGATGCCTTCGGCGCATCGAACCCGATCGCGGACCTGGATGACAACGGCGAGTACGACTTCTTCGATGTCTCCGCGTTCCTCGATGCGTTCGCAGAAGGCTGCCCGTAAAACTCAACGCACACGGAACCACAACCAAGTGCCCCCTCTGGTCTTTTTAGCAAAGGCCTTTCGCGGACGATCCCTCATCGAAGGATCGTCCGCTTTTCACGAGCTGCTCAACTAAAAAAACTGACCTTTTCGGGCCTGCTTTCGTCATCACTTAGCTCATCACCGGCTCGGCCGGCGGCTGGTGCCACTGGGCGTTCTCGTTCTTGCCCGACTCGAGATACCACTGGACCATGCGATCGATGCCCTCTTTGAGCGGCACCTTGGGCTGGTACCCGACGCCGAGCAGTTTGTCGGCTTCGAACTTCGTCTCGGTTTTGAACATCTTCTTGACGCGGGCCGTCGAGATCGGGAGGTTCTTGCCGGTGAGCTTGATCACCACATCGAACGGCAAGCCGATCAGCATCCCGAGCGCATACGGCATCGCCGGGGCGGGCTTCTTGCCCAGGCACGCGCTGACGACATTGGAGATCTCGGTACTCGTCAGGTCGGGCTTGTCGATGTAGTTGAAGATCTCGAAGGGCTCGATCTCACGGTTGGGCTTCTCGTCGAGCATGCCCAGGAGGAACTGCGTCGCATGGACGATGTTTTCGACATAGCTGAGCGATTTGATGTTCGTGCCCTGGCCGAAGCGGGCGTACTTGCCCGAATCGATCTGGCGGATCAGCGAGTACATGTTGGCGAAGTTGTGCACGCCGAAGGTCACGGTGGGGCGGATGATCAACGCCTTGCGTCCGTCACCTTGATTGACCCATGTGTTGAATACCGCTTCGCCCTTGAGCTTCGAGCCGCCGTACGGCGAGTTGGGTGCGGTGGGTGCGGTTTCTTCGTGTGGGGTTTTGGCATCGCCGTAGACCGCAACGGTGGAGTAGAACACGACTTGCTTGACACCCGCGCGATCCATGGCATCGCAGACCATCTTTGAGCCATGCTCGTTGACGGAGTAGTAGGTATCGTGCTCGATCCCAAAGTCATGGTGAGCTGCGGCGAGGTTGACCACCATGTCGACCCCTTCCATGGCGCGATCGAGCGCTTTGGGGTCGCGGATATCGCCCTTGGTAAATGGTGAATCCGCGGCCTGCCCTGATGGATCGATCAGATCGATCGTCACCAGCTCATGGCCGAGCGCTGCCAGGTCTCGATGGAAGTAGGACCCGATAAAACCCGAGCCGCCAGTTATAAGTATCTTCAATGTCGACCCCTGTCTAAAAAAACGGTTTCAGCCGTCCTCTCGCGTCGTTATCGTGCTCGAATCATACGACGCACGATCGATCCGGTTCATCTTTGACCATATTCTCGGCCATATCGAGGATAGACCGCACCCGATTTGTTAAAACCCGCCGAACATCCAAGGCGTAAGCAGCACACACACCACCCCACAAATGATCGTCAACGGCCCGCCGAACCGGGTGTAATCGCGCCAGCGATAACCACCCGGCCCCATCACCATCAGGTTGGTCTGGTACCCGATCGGGGTCGAGAACTCGCAGCTGGCCGCGACGGTGATCGCGACGATGAACGGCATCGGGTTGAGCTGCTGCTCGATCGCGATCCCGATGGCGATGGGGAACATGAGGATGGCCGACGCACTGTTGGTCATCGTCGCGGTGAAGACCGAGGTCAGGATATAGATGATCGCCAGGAGCCCCCACGGGCCAAGCGACGCGAACATCGAGACCATCGCGTGCGAGATATCGCTCGCCAGCCCGGTGTTGATCATCGCCTGCCCGATGCCGAACGACGCGCCGATGACGGTCAAGATCTGGAAATCGATCCCCTTGCGGGCCTGGGGCCCGGTGCAGCAGCGGGTGAGGATCATGAGCCCGGCAGCGAGCATGGCGGCGGTCATGGGTTTGAACACGCCGAAGGTAATCAGCACGACGAGCAGGGCGAGGATCGAGCCGGCGACCCACGCCCGATCGTGTCGCAGAGCCGCAGGAGTGGCGAGCTCGTTGACCAGATAGAAATCGTCCGTCGAGCTATGGCGCACCGAGAACCCCGGAGGGGCTTCGAGCAGCAGCGTGTCGCCGTGGCGCAGGCGGATCTCGCCGAGCTTGCCCGGGATCTCTTGGCCCTGGCGCCGCACCGCCACGACCACCGCGCCGTAGCGCGTGCGGATCTCGGACTGGCGGATCGTCATGCCGATCAGCGACGAGTTGTTCGAGACCACCGCTTCAACCACACGCAGGTTCGGGCGGTACTGGGTCTGCTTGGCATCGTTATGGTCGGCTTCATGTGTGTCCGTCGTCGAGGGCACCAGCCCCTTGATCTGCTGGAGCTCGACGACCGATGAGAGCTGCCCGACAAACACAAGCACATCGCCGGCGCAGATAACTTCCTTCGGCGAGACCGCGACTATCGAATCGTCTTCACGCTCGATGCGAGACAAGAACAAACCCGGCAGGTTGCGCAGGTCTGCTGCTTCGACGGTTTTGCCCACGATCGGGCTCTCGGCCTTGACCAACAACGCCGCGTGATAGCCCTGCGATTGATTCTGGACCTGATCGATCGGGTTCTGCAGATCCGGAAGCCATCGACGCCCAAAGATCAGAATATACCCCAACCCGATCAACGCGATCGGCAAGCCGACCTTGGCGAGGGTGAACATACCAAAGCCCAGCGCCGGATTGTTCTCGCTCACCGCCTGCCCGTTGGCGGCTACCTGTTCGTTGTCGAGCAGCTCGGCGATGATGACATTGGTCGAGGTGCCGATGAGTGTGCACACGCCGCCGAGGATCGACGCGAACGACAGGGGCATGAACAGCTTGCTGGGCGCGATCTTGCACCGGCGCGCCACACCGGCCAAAGTCGGCAGGAACATCGCGACGATCGGCGTGTTGTTGATGAACGCGCTCAAAAACGCGACGGGCAGCGTGAGACGCACCTGCGCGCTGCGTTCGCTCTTGGGCCTGCCGAGCATGGTCGCGGTGAGCCGACTCATCGCGCCGGTTTCTTTCATCGCGGCGGCCACAATGTAGAGCATCGCGACGGTGATCACGCCCTGATTGGCAAAGCCCTGGATCGCCTCGTCTGGTTGCAAAATCCCGAAGACCAAAAGGATCAGCAGCACACCCATCATGATGATGTCGGGCGCGAACCGCCCGATCGCCATCGTGCCCACCATGAGCACCAGCAGCGATCCGGTCAGGATGGGTTCCCAGTTATCCAACAGGAGGTGTCCTCTTCTGTGTGTAGATCAGTTATTGATCAATCGGTCAGTTGGCCGATGCCAAGCTCTTTGATCGCCCGCAGCATCAACCCGTGCACCCGCGGCGGGGCGCACACGATCCCCTTGTTCACCTCGAGCCCACGCCCGTGCGAGAAATCGAGGTTCTTCCCGAAAATATCGGTCACAAACGCCCCGGACTCGCACGCAATACAGCATCCCGCGGCATGATCCCAGATCCGCTCAACATAACCCTTGCGGGCCGGCAAACGCAGGTATGCATCGGCCTGACCACGCGCAACAACCGCGTACTTGCACTGCGAATCGAGCCGGGCTGGCTCGCCCGCCTGCCCGAGCCCGTTTTCTTCGATCCAGTCGAGGATCCGGTCGGTATCGCTCATGTTGGTGTGGGCTTTTTCGACAGAGCCGCAGACTGAGATTTCTTCGGTTTCGACATGATCCAGACGGGTGATGTGGATCACCGGGGCCTCGCCATCATCGCAGCGCGACTCCCAAACACCCTGCCCCTTAATCGCGTAATACAAGCACCCGCGATCGTCACGCTCATCGAAGGGCATGGACATATCCACGGCCAGGTTCGGACAACCCATGACCCCGATGGTGGGGGTGCCGTCCTCGATAAACCCGAGGGCGATCGCGTACTGCTGGTTGCGGAGGAAACCCTTGGTCCCGTCGACCGGATCAAGCGTCCAGTATTTGTGGTGCGAGGTGTCGCCCGCGCCCAGATCGATCGCATCAAGCACATCATCGGCGGTCGCATCGTCCCAGACCTCCTGCACCGCGGCGACCACAGCCGACAGAATCGCGGCGTTATCCTCATCACGCAAGAACGACGAAGATTCCTCGGCCACCATCACGAACTCGCCGATGTGCTCCTTGAGCACCATCGCGACCACGGCTTGAGCCGCGTAATCCGCAACGGTGACGGGGCTCTTGTCATCCTTGGTGATCGTGCGGACCGCATCGAGGTTGTTCTGGATCTCTCGGCAGACGATCGACGCCGCCACCACGGCCTGACGCCCCGCTTCTGCATACTCGGTGAGATTCGCCATGATATCCTCATTTTCTTTGGTGAAGAGCATTTAAACGCCGATGAACGGGCGAATGCGGTGTTGTCTGACCATTGATTATACCACGGACGGGCGTGCACAAACCCATGAGCAAAGCAGTGCGGGTAGAAGATCGAAATCACCTGACGAATGTGGTGAACCAGAGGGGTATTCTCAGTGAAGAACCATCAGCATCCTGAGGCAGTGGTCGCCGTACTCGCGACCAACTCGATCGGCTTTGTCGAAGAAGTGCTCGCGCTCTATCAATCACAAACTCCTTTTGTGATCCTCAGGCATCAGGATCAGCGCTCGACATTCGACCATATACAAATAGAACGGACCATCGAGCCGAACCCGGGCACCGGCTGGATCCATCACACAAAGACCACTTTTTCAGATACTGATTCGCTCGCCCAGTTTACATTTTCATCGGGCACCGAGGGACGCCCCAAGGCAATCGCGCTGAGTCACCGAGCACTCGCTGATGTCGTGGCCCGTGTGAACGACGCGATGGAGCTCGATAAATCCGTCAAAGAGTATATTGGGATACCCACGAGCTATTCGTTTGGGCTCGCCCGGGTCCGCGCGTGCGCAGCTGTGGGCGGGAGCTGTTATATTCCTGCGAACGGATTCGACCCGATTGAAATTGCCGAGATGCTCAAGGACGACGAGATCAACGCGCTCTCGGCTGTCCCCACCTTGCTGCGCACGCTCTTGGGCTTCCCCGAGCTGTTCGCGGATCATGGCGCCAAGCTGCGATGGATCGAGATCGGCAGCCAGTACATGTCCCGCGATGAGAAAGAACAGCTCCGCGCATTGTTCCCGAGCGCACAGATTATCCAGCACTACGGGCTCACCGAAGCCTCGCGATCGACCTTCCTCGACATCACACACACACAGGGCGAAGCGCTCGAATCTGTCGGAAAAACCACCGGCGAGACCGACGCACGGATCGGAAATGACGGACGGATCCAAGTCCGCGGCCCCCACACCGCGATGGGTGTGCTCACCCCGTACGGGATCGAACCGATCACGGATGATGAAGGCTGGCTCCAGACCAATGATCTGGGCGAACTCCGCGACGGATACCTGTACTACAAGGGGCGAGCCGACGATTTAATCAACTGCGGGGGCATAAAACTCAGCCCCGAAACCATCGAGCACAAACTCTACGAGCAGCTCCAGATCTCCGAAGGGATCGCGATCGCCCGGGTGCCTGACAAGAACCGGGGCGACGGGGTGCTGTTGAGCTATGTACAAACAAACGGGTTCGACCAAATACGGCTCAAGAAAACAGCCAGCGAAATCCTTGAGCATGCAGGGCTCAGTGTGGGCAAAGCCCTGCACTTGATGCCTGTCGATGCGCTGCCGACGACCGGATCAGGAAAGGTCCAGCGTTCCAAGCTCACCGAGCTCTTCGAGAATCAGCGAGCCCAAAAGAAAACCACACAACCGACAGCCCTGACCGATTCTGCCTCAAGCAACAGCAATGATGATCTGGAATCCAAACTGGTGTCCGCGTGGAGCAGCGTGCTCGAAGATGATGAAGTCTCGTTGCACACTTCGTTCTATGAACATGGCGGCGATTCACTCTCCTCGATCGCACTCATGCTCTCGCTCGAACGGATGCACATCGACCGGGCGACCATCGCACGGATCTTCGACGGCGAGACCATCGCCCAGATCGTCGCATCACAGGACGCAGAACACACAGCCGCCCGCATCCCCCGGACCAACGAGCGGATTGCCAGCGACACGATCAACTCCGTCCGAGGGATCCTGGTGCTGCTGCTGATCTGGATTCATTTCTCGCCCGGGCTCTGGGAGCGATTGCCTGTTTCGTCCGATCGGATCAACACCCTGCTCAACCCGATCAACCGGATGGGCACGCCCGGCTTCGCGATCGTCTTCGGGCTCGGGGTTGGGTATTTCTTTATGCACCAGATGGATCAGAAATCATCTGGGGTATTCAAACGCATCCGCCTTGCCACGATAATGATCTTAACAGGAATGGTTGCATTGGGTGCCTTTAAGTTCGCCCATATCAAGATCACCAAGACCGAGCTCGCGGTCCCGATGATGAGCGTGCTGCTCTATTCGGTATTGCTGTATTACCTGCTCGCGGTCTGGAGCATCCCGCTCTGGCACCGCCTGCTCAGGTCAACCAAACACCGAGTGGCCTCTTCGTTGATCATCGCCGCGCTGTGCTTTGCGGTTCATCTGGCGCTCGCACGATTGGTCGATCATCAAACATACAAAAATGGATTCGCGGAACTGGTCAGCCTGATGCTGTTCGCCAAGTACAACTACTTCCTGATGACCGGAACCGTCATGCTCGGGGTTGCCGCGGGCGCGTTATTCCGCCAGACCGTGCACAGTATCAAAGAGCACGCCGGGAAGTACATTGCTTTTGGACTTGGTTTGATCGTGCTCTCAGTCGTCGCGACTTTCATAAGCGGTCATGCCCAAGGCTGGCTCACCCTGGGCACCCCGACCGTCACCATGATCATCGGGTACTACGGAGTGATCCTCGTTCTCCTAGGAATCATGATCCTGCTTCTCGAGAAAAGCTCAAGAGACGGGCTCGTCTCGATCGGTATCGCGATCCTGGCAGCCTGCGGCATCCTCTCATTACCAATGTTCATCAGCCACGAGCTCGTATTGCCCTCGATCGATATCCTCAAATCACTCGGCGCCCCATCCAGCCTGGCTCTCTTGGGTTGCCTGGGACTCTTCTTCATTGTGGCTGCGTACTTCATCCGCCGAGTGATGCGTATCTATTGATGCTCACTCTTTGGGAATAAGTCCACGCTCGGCAAGGTCACGAATTAACAGATCCACAGATTCAGCGACATCAAGCTCACCGGTGTTCACGACGATTTCTGGATTCGTCGGTGATTCGTACGGGTCGTCGATCCCGGTGAAGCCCTTGATCTCTCCGGATCGGGCTTTTTTGTAGAGCCCCTTGGGGTCGCGCTGCTCGCAGATCTCGATCGGGGTATTGATGAAGGCCTCGATGAACTCGATGCCCGCATCCGCGTGGATCTGGCGGACGCGATCACGATCAGCCTGGTAGGGCGAGATAAAACTCGATATCGTCACGAGCCCCGCGTCGGCCATCAATCGGGCGACCTCGCCGACTCTTCGGATGTTCTCTTGGCGATCGTCGGCCGAGAACCCAAGGTTCGCGTTGAGCCCGTGTCGGATGTTGTCGCCGTCGAGTCGATAGGAGAGCACGCCGCGATCGGCGAGGGCTTTCTCGAGCGCGACGCCGACGGTTGATTTGCCAGAACCCGAGAGCCCGGTGAGCCAGAGCGTGCAGCCGCGATGGCCGAGCATTTTAGCGCGGTCTTTCCGAGATACATCGCCATCGTGCCAGACGATGTTGGTCGATGTATTCGATGATGTCTGCTCAGGTTTCGGCTTCGTCATCGTTGGCTCCATGCTCGATTCGATCGCACAGACGCGACCAATGCCCAACAATATCGGCATATCAATGCACCGGCCTGATTTTCACCCAGAGCCACACGGATTTTGGTCTATACTTCTGCTCAATCATGGGCCCGATCGCACCAAATCGCTCGTTCTTTCGAGCGGATCGGTCGATAGGAACCATACCGACAGTCGCCGCTAAACGACCGATAACAAGCCTGTTTCAAGAGCACCCCGGCCCACACCATGAACGCACACTACCGCCTGACCCATCTCAAAGCGCTCGAAGCCGAGGCGATCCACATCATGCGTGAGGTGGCCGCCCAGTTCGAGAAGCCCGCGTTGATGTTCTCGGGCGGCAAAGACTCGATCGTCATGGTGCGCCTTGCCCAAAAAGCCTTCCGCCCGGCCAAGTTCCCCTTCCCGCTCCTGCACATCGACACCGGGCACAACTTCCCCGAAGCGCTCGCCTTCCGCGATCAACTCGTCGAGGACATCGGCGAACGCCTGATCGTCCATAAGGTGCAGGACCTGATCGATCGCGGCGACGCGGTCGAGGACGCCGGGCCGTTCCCGTCGCGCAACCGCGCCCAGATCCCAACGCTGCTCGACGCGATCGAGAAATACGAGTTCGATGCGCTCTTCGGCGGCGCTCGGCGCGACGAAGAAAAAGCCCGCGCCAAAGAACGCATCTTCTCCTTCCGCGACGACTTCGGGCAGTGGGACCCCAAGAACCAACGCCCCGAGCTCTGGAACCTGTACAACGGGCGTCACCAGATGGGCGAGAACATCCGCGTGTTCCCGATCTCGAACTGGACCGAGATGGATGTCTGGCAGTACATCATGCTCGAGCAGATCGAGATCCCCGATCTGTACTTCTCGCACGAGCGCGAGGTCGTCGAACGCCGAGGACAGCTCGTGCCCGTGGGCGACGATCCGTTCGGCCCGCGCGAGGGCGAAAGCGTGACCAAGCGCACTGTCCGGTTCCGCACCGTGGGCGATATGAGCTGCACGGCCGCGACGGATTCGCCCGCGAGCAATCTTGAAGAGATCGTCGCGGAGGTCGCCGCGGCTCGTGCGTCGGAGCGCGGCGCACGCATGGACGATAAGAACAGCGAAGCCGCGATGGAAGACCGCAAGAAGGAAGGGTACTTCTAGCACATGAGTGACCATCCGCCATCAACCGATTTCTCGGCCGATCCAAACGCCAACACGGGCATGGATTTCTCGACCGACGCGTACCTCGACATGGACCTGCTCCGCTTCCTGACCTGCGGCTCCGTCGACGACGGCAAGTCCACGCTCATCGGACGCCTGCTCTACGATTCCAAATCGATCTTCGAGGACCAGCTCGAAGCCGCAGAGTCCGCATCGATGAGCCGGGGCGACGAGCGCATGAACCTGGCGCTGCTGACCGACGGTCTTCGCGCCGAGCGCGAGCAGGGCATCACGATCGATGTCGCGTACCGCTACTTCGCCACACCCAAGCGCAAGTTCATCATCGCCGACTGTCCGGGCCATGTGCAGTACACCCGCAACATGGTGACCGGCGCGTCGACGGCCAACCTCGCGCTGATCCTCATCGACGCACGCCACGGCGTGATCGAACAAACCCGCCGACACTCGTTCATTACTTCATTGCTCCGCATCCCGCACCTGGTCGTGTGCGTCAACAAGATGGACCTGGTCGATTGGTCAGAGGACGCGTACAACAAGATCCGGGAAGACTTCGAGCAGTTCGCCGCCCGGTTCGAGATCAACGACATTACCTTTATCCCGCTCTCAGCACTCACCGGCGACAATGTCGTCAACCGCTCCAAGAACATGGACTGGTTCCAGGGCCCGTCGCTGCTGCATCACCTTGAGTCGGTGCACATCGCCGGCGATCGCGACATGATCGATCCGCGCTTCCCGGTGCAGTGGGTCGTGCGTCCGCAGTCCGACGAGTACCACGACTACCGTGGATATGGCGGCCAGGTCGCCTCGGGCGTGTTCCAAGTCGGCGACGAGGTCGTCGCGCTGCCATCGGGAATGGAATCGAAGATCAAGTCGATCGATATCGGCGGGGTTGAGCAGCGGTACGCCACGCCGCCTCAGAGTGTGTCGATCCAGCTCGAAGACGACATCGACATCTCCCGCGGCGACATGCTCTGCCGACCCAACAACAAACCGATCTCCGGGCAGGACATCGACGCGATGCTCGTCTGGATGACTGACACCCCGATGAAGCCGGGCAAGAAGTACACCATCCGCCATACCTCCAACGAGGTCCGCTGCATCATCAAATCCCTGCACTACCGCATGGACATCGAGACCCTGCACCGCGACGAGAGCGTTGAGTCTTTGGGGCTCAACGAGATCGGGCGGGTCTCGCTGCGGACAACCAAGCCGTTGTTCTTTGATCCCTACCGCCAGTGCCGGGCGACGGGCAGCTTTATCGTCGTCGACGAGCAGACCAACAACACGGTCGGGGCCGCGATGATCATCGGCGAAACCAGTTAAATTCGCCTCTGGGATTCGCCCCGCTCGCCTATCCTTGCTGCATGTCAAAGAGCACGCCCAAGGGCATCAATATCCGCATCCTCTCGATCGGCACGCTGGCCGCCCACCCGCTGTGGGATGAGCGTCACCCGGTGCGCACCGGGCACGCGACCACCACGCTGATCCAGTCGGGCGATGCCAAGATCATCGTTGACCCGGGCCTGCCCGCCCCCGCGCTCAAGGCCCGGCTCGGCGAACGCGCCGGGATCTCCCCCGACGAGATCACGCATGTCTTCTTGACGAGTTTCCACCCGGAATGCCGGGGCGGGATCGAGCTCTTCACCAAAGCGAAATGGCTGATCAGCGAGAAGGAACGCGAAACCGTCGGCATCCCCATCGCCCAATCGCTTGCGCGCCTGGCCGACACGAGAGAACTCGCCGAGCAAGCCGGCGAAGCCTTCGAGCAAGACCAACGGACGATGTTCGAGGTGCTCCAGCACGACATCGCGATTCTTTCGCGATGCGCCGCTGCGCCCGATTCGATTATCGATGAGGTCGATCTCTTCCCGCTCCCCGGTTTTTCCGCCGGCATGTGCGGCTTGATCATCAGCGAGCCCGCACGCACCACGCTCATCTGCGGCGACGCCATCCCCACTAGCGAGCACATCGACCAGGGCAAGGTCCTGCCCACATGCGCCGATCGAGCAGCCGCCCAGGAGAGCTTCAAAGAAGCGATCGAGATCGCCGATGTGCTGATCTGCGGACGCGACAACATGGTCATCAACCCGACCAAACGCGGGATCTAATCCCTCGATTACAAGATCGGCATCCATGTACGCTGCGACCTACGCTTGTGCATGAACATTCTCCTCACCAACGACGACGGCATCGATGCTCCGGGCATCGAAGCACTCCACGCCCAGCTCGTTGGGTCCGACCACCATCCTGATGCATTGGGCGAGGTCTTCACCGTCGCCCCGCTCACGGCTCAGTCCGCAACCTCGCACGGGATCACCTACCACTCGCCGTTGATGACCAGGCCAACCAAGATCAACGGGCATCCCGGGACGGCTGTCGATGGGCGACCCGCGGACTGCACCAAGCTCGCGCTGACCAACCTCTATCCAGAAGCCCACGGCCAAGGCTCGCGCCCTGATCTTGTTGTGTCGGGCATGAACGCCGGAGCCAACTGCGGGATCAATGTGCTCTACTCGGGCACGGTGGCCGCCGCGATCGAAGCCGCCTTCTTGGGTGTCCCGGCCATTGCTGTTTCGCTGCATCTCGATCGCGAGCTTGATACCGATCGCCCGAACCCGGATTACGACTTCGCCGCCCGCGTGGCGCGTCGCGTCATCGACCAGCTCATCGCGGGTGGATTGCCCAGCGCCCATGAGATGCTCTCGATCAATATCCCCGCGACAGGTCGACTCGTTGAGGACGCTGAAGTGGTGGTCTGTCCGATGAATACCCACGCCATGATCGACCGCTACGACGAGCGCTCCTCGCCCCACGGCGATCGGTACTTCTGGGCCTCGGGCAGCGGGCTGGATTTTTATGGCGCAGACGAAGGCACCGATGTACCGCTCTTGCTCGAGGGGAAGATCACCGTCACGCCGTTATCGTTCGACATGACTCATTACGCCCGCATGCAGTTCTGGAACGATCGCGTTCAATAAAAACGACCGATTGTCCGCGAAGAACAATCGGCCGATGCGCTCTCCGAGCATGTGTGTTTTGTTTAGTCGGTTGCGGCGTTGATCTCTTCGACCAGCTTGGTCACCAGATCGGTGATCATCGCGTCGGTCAGCTTGAGATCATCAACGACTTCCTTGTGGATTTCAAGCGTCGGGTTATCCAGCTTGAACCCGCCGTCGATCATCGAAGCGATGATGTCCGCGGCGTGCACGATGTACACGATCTTTTTGGTCTCGCTTGGTGCCTCGGTCGGGTTGTGATGGAAACCCGCGGCCGCCACGAACGGTGCCGGGAACTTCCACTTCTCGCAGAGCCCCTTGCCGAAGTCCTGATGGTTGGCACCGAAGATTTCTTCCTCGGTATCGAGCAATGAAACCGTCGGCGTGCCCGAGCTATCTGCATTACAACGATCGAGCGCGTCGATCAGGTTGGTGCGATCGTACTGCATCTCGACCATGATCCCGATGTCGTGGATCAGGCCCGCGAGGTATGCCTCGTCGCCGAGCCCGAGCCCGAGACGATCAGAGATCATCTTGCACGCGATCGCGACCGCGTTGGAGTGGTCCCAGAGTTCTTTAGCGCTAAAGAACGGGGTGAGCTCGCCGCCGCGGAAGAGCTTGGCCAGCGATGCAGCGATCGCGATGTTCTTGACCGCGTTGAGCCCCAGCATCACGATCGCCCGGTTGATCGAAGCGATCTGACCGGGCAAGCCGTAGAACGATGAGTTGACGACCTTGAGGATGCGTGAGCACAACGCCGGGTCGTTGCTGATCACCTCGTGGAGGTCCTGAGCCGAGCTCGACGGGTCCTCGACGAGCTCGATGATTTTGAGCGTGACTTCTGGGAGCGTCGCGATATGCGAGATCTCTTTGAGTGCACCGGCGACGGATGTTTCACGCTGTTCCTGAGTAGTAGACATTCATTACGCTCCCGAGTGTGGATTCTGTGTACGCCCTGACATCGGCGCCAGCGGCCAGCAACTTTCGTGATGGTCACACAATCCGGACAGAAACGGGTTGATGAGCACCAGAGCCGCGCACAGAAAGTACGAGCAAGTCCCGATAACACGACCGGACCTCCGCAATGCTGCCAGAGACGGGTTCGTTCAACTGGATCAAAAAGAATGAGCTCAGAATCGGGCTCAGAAGGCGTTCTGCTTGCGGACAAACCCCGGGGCATCGAACGCGGTCTGCGCCAAGATTTCGGCGATCCGCTCGCCCGTGTGCCCATCGCCGAAGGGATGCGATCCCCGCTGAGCCTGATCGTCTGTGATCTGATCGAACGCCTTGCGAATTGAAGCTGAGTCTTCATCGCAATGTGCCGTCCACCCGTCGCACCGCTCGCGCCCGGACTGACGATCGCCGATATCCACGCTCGGGCACCTGATCACGCTGCATTCGATCAGCCCGGCCGACGAGTTGCCCACCAGCGCACCGCCGCCATCAGCTACCCTCTTGAGCAAGCCCACGAACTGCCCGCGAACGAGCTGCGGATATACGAGCACATCGATCGGTGCCGACTCGATCGCGTTCATGATCCCGCGTCGTCCGGGGTCCAGATTCGGATGCAGCACCAGCAGCCGTTTATCCTCGAAGGCCTTGAACACCTGCTCGATCGCGCGTTGTTCTTGTTCATCCTCGCGCCCGATCGGGTGCATCAGCATGACGACCTCGGGTGAGCCGAGCTCGCTGTACGCCGCATCGCCCATACTGGGTATTTCGTCGAGCCCATCGGCCGCCGACGAACCAACCACATGCACACGCGACGGGTCTTCGCCCATCTGGATGATCCGGTCCGCGCTCGTTTGGGTCGCGGGGAAATGCAGGTTCGCGAGCTTGGTGATCGCGTGGCGCATCGCCTCGTCCGCCACGCCCTCGGCCCGGTCGCCGCCATGAATATGCACCAGCGGATACCCGCCGATGCTCGCTGCCGAAGCCGCGGCGAAAGCCTCGATCCGATCCCCAAGCACCACCACACAATCCGGATCGTTCATCTCCAACGATCGCCCGAACCGCGAGATGCCCTTGCCCAGCGACTCAACATCGGCCAACCGCCCGACCTTTCCGGCCGTCTGCATCGGGATCGAGTCCGCGATCCCAAACTCCGCTTTCACTTCGCGAAAAGTCACCGCCGGCTGCACCAAGTGCGAACCCGCGACGACCACGCGCAGCTCGCAGTTGTCCTGCCCATGCACCGCGTACATGACCGGTCTTAAGAGCCCGAACTCCGCGCGGGTCCCGGTGACGATCATGATTTTTTTGAGCTGCTCAGACATTCAAGATCCTCTTGCACAATCGGTACATCCGCCTCAATCGCACGCGTGGCGATTCGGCCAACGACTGTATCGATCTCGTACGCCAATATCCCGGTGCCGGGGCGTTTGATCGTGAGCATCTCGCGGGTGATGACTGTGCCTACAGGTATCGCTTTCATGCTCACAACGGATTGGCGAGCGACTTCCCGAACATCTCGTTCGCAATCAAGAACCTCTTTCATTGATTCAATCTGAGCAACTTGCCACCCAAGAAATCGATCTTCGGCTTCAGGGAATTCTACTTCTCTGGCCCATCTTTTTGCTGCAGCGACTTCAATCGTCTCAGAATTCTGATCCTTCAGATATGTAACCCACGCCCTACCTTGCACACCCCGCCGTGCACTCTGGATGTATTTAGGTAGCTGACCAACCAAAATGGATGCTTGGTGATCAGGCCCCTTCCTTGTCCGATCGTCAGTCACATGCTTTTCAAGAATACATGCACCTGCCGCCACGGGTATATTTGCATGCCGGGTAGCGAGCTGATGATCACTGAATCCAGTAGGCAGACCGGTTGCGTCTGCGATTGCGAGTATCCCACCTGATGCTGTCTCAGGAGCCGGGTAAGAACTCACACACTGCAACACCGCCAAACGATCCTTCGCGTCAGCAAGCCACCCAACCGCCCGCACCACCTCATCAAGCTCACTGGCCCCCGTGCTCACAATCATCGGCTTCCCCGTCGCCATCAACGCCTCAAGCAACGGCCAGTTCACAATGTCCGGGCTCGCCGTCTTGTACGCATCCCACGCCAGGGTCTCGGCGGTCTCCACCAGCTCCGTGCTAAACACCGTCACGATCGCGTGGATGCCCCGCTCGTGCGCACGATCGACGATCAACGCCATCTCGTCGATGGCCAGCTCTAATCGCTTGAGCATCTCGATCGGATCGGTCTCGCCGGCGTTCTTCTGGTAGGCCGCAAGCTTGGCGGCTTTGCTCATCAAGCGATCGGTCTCAAAGAACTGCAGCTTCACCGCGTCCGCGCCCGCGTCAGCCGCGGCATCGGTCAGTTCGAGCGCGCGGGCAACCTCGCCGTCGTGGTTCACACCAATCTCGGCGATGACATACGGCGGGTGATTCACCCCGATCTTCCGCTCACCGATCTGCATAGACCGCTCGCTCTCTGAGGACCGCATCGGCCACGATCTGATCGATCCGCGTATCGATATCGATCACGGCCCCGTGCTCAGTGATGATCCCGCGTCGATCGTTGCCCAAGAAACAGTGGGGCCCAGCGGGCGCACCAACGGTTCGCATCAACGCCTCGCCGGTGAGGGCGATCACCCCGCCATCGGGCACATGGGCGCTGGGCAGGTCTTGGCGGCGGAAACAGTTGTGATACAGCACCTCGCCCTCCCAGGGCGTCACGCCCCCGGCTTCATCGACCTTCACCGTCCACCACGGATGGTGCTTGCCGACCTGCGCATAGCTCTGCACGCTGTCGCAGCCGGTGGTGACAAGCCGATCGATCGCTTGATCAATTAGCCCGGCCGGACGAACCGGCACATTGGCATACAGAATCACGATCGGTACTTTCGGCGACCCAATCGCCTGATACGCATGGCGAGCCGCGTCATCAATTGTTGCCGTGTCGTGTGCAAGTTCTGGTGGACGATCAACGACCGCGCATCCCATCGCATCCGCAATCTCGTTGACCTGAGCATCATCCGAAGACACCACTACCTGTGCAACACTCTTGGATTGCAGCGCATCCTCGATCGTCCACTGCACGCACGCCTGCCCGGCGACCATCGCCGAGTTTTTCCAGGGCAAACCCTTCGAGCCCGCGCGGGCGAGCACGATCGCGACCGCATTCTTTGTGTCCTCTGTTTGATTCATGCCGCGTGTTCTTCTTCGGTGCGTCGGGTGTTCGCTTTGGGCTCGATCTGGACCGAGCTCAACGCCTCGCACATCCGCTTATAGGCAACCTCGATCCCCAGCTCAAATGCATTGATCGATCGGATCGGCTCACCAGAGCGATCGACCACGATCCCATCGCACCGGATCCGCATCGTGGCGCGGTCGAGGTGGCGCTGACGCGCCGCCGGGATCGGCAAGGGGTTGATCCGCTGCTTTTCATCTTGCTTCGTCATTGGATCGATCACCGCGCTGCCGCAGAGCATGAGCCACTTGTCGTAGAAGCGTTCGAGATCGCCATACACCGCATCGCACCGCGTCATCCGAGGCACCAGCCACAGATGCTCGCTTTGATCGTTCCCCATGGCATCAAAGATCCCCTGCAAACGATCGTACACATCCTCGAGCCGATCCTGCCCGGTCAACTCCTGATAGGTCGCCCGGTCCTCGGCCAGCACATCGACCGAGAGCACATCGATCCCGGATTCAAAGAAGGCCTCGGTCTCGACCCCGCTGCACAACAAGTCTGTCCGCAGCTCAACGCACGCGATCCCGTCTTCCTTGGCGAGCTGCGCAAAGCTCATCGCCTGCGGGTGCATCAACGGATCGCCGACCCCGTCAAAGACCACCGCGACATCCTCGCGGAGCGAACCCGCATCCTTGAGCAACGCGTGCGCATCTTCGAGCGTGAGCACGGTGCGCTCAACGGACTCGATCGATCCACGCTTCCACGCGCCCCAGTCGCCGCCGATCATGCGCCCCGTACAGGTCTCAAGCACGATGGTGCGCGGACACTTGGGACGCATCTGCTTGCTCGCGTCAGCGATCGCTTGCACGCAGGCGACCGCGTCGCTGCTGATCCATTCTTCTGTTTCGTTCTCTTCGAGCAACGCGTACGCCCGCGCGATGCGCTCGATCCGCTCATCGCTGTCGGCGATCACCCGCAGACCCGCGTCACGAACCACCGGCTCGATCTCGACGCACATGCCTTTAGCGATCGGATCAAACTGAGGCACCGTCGGGATATACCCAACCAGCGCTCCGATCGTCGCGAAATGGTTTCGGCGTTTGGTTTCTGTGTTTTCCAATGTCTGGGCAAGCGAATCGAGCGTCACCCGATCGACCACCATCGTTCCGATCCCCGGCACCGCCTGCGAGAACGCGATCCGCTTCTCGCTGTCCTGGTGACGATACCGCGCCACGGTCTCGTCGACGAACCTTGGATCAACCATCGCCCAGTCTGCGCCGACGATCGCGCACGCGTCGATCGCGTGCTCGCGCATGACCTGTGAGACCAAGCCGATCTCAAACTGCTCGTCGTACACACCCAGCATCCCGATCGACCCACGCCAGCACTCGCCCGATTGCACCCGGGCCGAGCCGACCATCGACGCATGGGCACGGAACCGCTGTGGATCAACCCCGATGATACGGACTGCTCCACTGAGCACCCGATGCCCCGCCAGTGTTCGGATCGCGTCCGGATCGGGCGTGACGATGGTGATGTCGTCGATGGCGGTGCATTGTGCGAGCCGATCGAGTGTGAGTTCAAGGGCATTGTGCCCGTCGAACACCGCTCGCCCGAGATCCCGCTTGGTGCCCAAGCCCCCGAACTCCGGATCGGCCATCACCAACACATGCACACACTCGCGTCGTCCTTCGACTGTCGAGCTCGACGCACCGGGCTCACTCTTGATTTCTGTTGAGATCGGCTCCGCGTGGCTGTTCGATTTCTTCTCGCCCCGCCCTTCAAGCACCGACAACGCGTCGCCGAGCTGCGTCACCACGCTCTTGGCCGCGTCTTGCGTCCACTGCACATTGGTGATGTCGCGTTCGATCTGTAGGCGCTGGCGATCCAAAGCCGAAGCACCCGCATCCATCTCGATCGATCGATCCCGCTTCATCCGATTGAGCACACCCACCTGGTTGACCGCCTCGCATATGGCGTAGGCCGAGTCCAACCCGCGGACCTGCTCGCCGTTCTTTTGCACCTGCCCGATAAGCTTGCCCACCCGGCGCTGATCGCTGTGACACTTGATCATCTGCCCGAGCTGATCGATCGTCTGCTCGCTCAGGTACACAATCCGCTCGCAGTCCTGAATCACCTTCGTGATCCGATCGCACACCTTCGTGCGATGCTCACTTTTTTCTTCCCGATCGTGCCGAGTTGTCGGCACCGTGATTGGCTCGCGTGAGCCGTGCAACGCCAGCGCCTCGCGCAGGGTCATCACGCGGGTGTGCTGCTTGCATACGCCGCCCTCGCTGGCATCGATGATCGTCCGCCCCGCGAGCGTGTCCTTCTGGAAGTCCGCCTCGAACTGAGCGAGGTAGGTGGACATCTGTTCATCGAGGTAGATCGGGCGATCGTGGATATCCGTGCGCTCGCGCAGGAACCCACGCATCCGTACGATCCGCTGCCACTCCATCATCTCGATCGTGTTGTGAGCACTCAGCTCCCCGCCCCACACCTGATGGATCGCTGCGCCCGCTGCGTAGTACTGCCCGTCGGTGAAACCCAGATCCTGCCCGATGAAGATCACCGGATCACAGCCCAAGTACCGCGCGAAGTAGTAGCACAGATGCGCCACCGTCCCGCCCTTGTCGAGTTCGCCCATATCGCGCGCAAGCTCATCGCCGAGCATGCGATCGAGCAGCTCGTCGCCCACACACACCACCTCGCCCGGGAAAGCATCGAGGATCGCGGGGTTGGCCTTGGGTTCGACGATCAATCGGATCCCCTCGACATCGTCAGCGGTGAGTCCTTCATAAAATCTTTTGCTGATTTCGTGATAATCCAGAGCCGCCACAAAGTGAGGCTTGATCCCCCGCGCGAGCATCTGCTTGAGCACCGTCTGCACCGCAATAATCACCACCGAGTCGCGCACGCCCGGCTCGCCAAGCTGATCAAGGTTCCGCTCCAGGCTCGGGCCCGCTGAAACGACCACGGCCGCCTTGCCAACGCACGCATCCTTGAGCGACGCGACGCCCGCGCTGGTGGTGTAGTGATCCAGGTTGTTGATCAGGTTGCGGAAGCTGATCTGCGAGTTGGCCAGCGCCGTCACCACATGGGTCCGCGCCGCGCGCATCACATTGCCCAGCGCCTCGCCGAACCGCCCGCCGCTCGTCGCCAAGCGCGCCTTGCTCGGCGGATGATACAGAATCTCCACCCCCAGCCCGACGACCGCTTCGATCCCGCTGAACATTTGCGAGAGCGTCGCCGAGTCCTGCGCGTCCGTCACCAGATAGAACCGCCCGCTCGAAAAGAGTTCGGCATAGTCCAACCGCCCGAGCACCGATCGCAGCAGGGCAACATCAGGCTCGAAGCACACGACGATGCCGCAGTGGCCGATGGACTCAAGCAGCACCGGGCAGTGATAGCCCATCGCGAACCCGACCACGGCGCAGCATGCCGAGTTGGTCGCGTCGAACTTGCCCGCGAACTTGCGAGCCTCGCTCATTGGCCGGCGCTTGGACCCCATCGCCACGCCGTCGAGTTCGACCGTCTCAACGCCTTCATCGGTTTCGATAAACCGGACCGCATCGCTCGCCCGAGCCGCGCGGATCGCGCCGGCCGCCTGCGGGCTGCGATACGACAGCGCCGTCATGTTCTTTTCGAAGAGCTCCGGGTCAAATCCATGATCAAAGTCACCGCCGTCGGCTCCGTGATCGTTGGGGCTCCCCAAGGTAAAGTTAAACTGATCATCGAACATCTAGACGCTCCCGGTGCGTTGTGCAGTATCGCCGCGTGTGAGGCGTTCATCCAGAGCGGGCGCACCGCCCCCGCAAACGCCTCAGTCTCCGGGAATTATCGGCCCTTGGGCACCGTTCGCTCCATATTCCATGGAACCAATCGCCCGAACGAGCCCTATACCATACAGGGCACCTGCCGACTCCCGCCCACAACCCATCCCAAAGAAGCCTCGCCATGCAAAGCAACATCATGTTCAACGATCAAGACCTCCCCGCGCTCCCCGATCAGGGTCCGCTGGAGATCTACCTCTACCAATCACCACTGATCACAGCCCTCGCGTGCGTCGCCATCGGGATCATCATTTTCGGCGCACTCCGCCACACCAAGCACGCCCGCAAGGTCGGCTTACCAGCCCTGATGATCGGCTTCGTCGCCGGCGGCGCCATCTACCTCATCGGCTCGATGGTCGTCACCGACCACGAGCACCTCTAGGCCCGCTCAACCATGCTCGTCCAAGCCGCGGCTGCCGGCGACGCCCAAGCCCTCGATGGCTTGCTCGATGACCAGGTCCATATCCAGACCGCTTTCGCGGCTCAGACCGGCAAAGATCGCATCATCACCCTGGCCAGCACCCGGGCCGCCCCGATCATCAACTCGGCTGCGTCCAAAGAAGTCCGCGCCGGCCTCTACGGCGACCAAGTCGCCCGCACCCAGATCAAAGTCCGCGTTGATGGCGACATGCTCCCATCGAACAGCTGGTGGACAATCGACTGGACCCGCCCGAGCACCGAGTCCGATCTCTGGGTCGCCACGCGGATCGAACCGATCTGGATCCAGGGCTTCTCGAACCCCGCCGGAAACTAAACGGGAACTAAAAACACCGGAAACAGGCGGAATCTGGCATTTATTTGTTCGGGATCCCGACAAGCTGGCTCGATTGCATCCGTGTAATCTTCCCGCTCTCAGTCCGCAGCGTCTCATTGACCCCCTGCCCGTTGACCAGATTATGCGGGAAACGCTCACGCATATCCCGCAGCATCCGCGACTCCATCGGCGGCAGCGTCGTCGCATCAAAGTCACGCTCGCCAAAAACACCGACCGTCACCATGCTCCGGGCCGGCGCGTGGTAATAGAACGCCATCACCCCATCCTTGCGCAGCTCCCGCACCGCTTCCTCGGCCGCGAGCCGATACTCGGCAAGCTCCTTGGCCTTGGGTGCCTGAAAATCCGCCCGCCCATAAATCCCGATCTGCAGGGTATAAATCGCCAGATCGCCGTAGCGGTCTTTGACCAATCGCAGGTCGTACGACGCGTTAGATCCACGCAAGTCATCACTCGTCGGCGGCGTGATGATCGCCGACGGGAACAAAACGATCCCCATCTTGCGGATCCCCCGGATCCGGTTCAGGTCTTCCACCGCCTTAGGATCCGTCCGATTCAGGTACCTCCCATACGCGATCACATACCCCTCGGGGCGCTTATCGATAAACGCCTCCTTGAGCCCGCCATCCACCTGCACCGCCAGCAGCTTGGCCTTCGCTTGCTCGATCGAGTTGCCCGCATTCACCAGCACGATCGACCAGCCCTTGATGCTCGGGTCGTCGAGATCGATCGAGCCGTCGCCTGATCGCTCATTGGCACTCCGCTGGGCGCCATCGGGCGCAAAGACCGCGCCAGACCGATCGGTATAAGCTTGCTGCTTCGCCTGTGGATTCGGCTGGGATGCCGGCTCAGTGCGTGGCTGGTCACCGCCACACCCAGCGAGCAAAACCCCCGCAAGTCCTGCAAAGAGCACCGCTTTGGAACCCTGGCTGATCGGCTGTGCAAAAAACTTCGCACACCCGAACAAACTAAAAACTCCCTTGTGATGGGTACTTTCGGAGATCGATGAGAAATTCATGATTTTCATGGGCAGGTCCCGATGGGTGTTATACTTTGTAAATGATTTTCTATCCATGCTTTACGGCACATGAGCGAAATTCAATTGTTTTTTCAGTGATCCGAGATGATGCGTCGATACACAACTCAAGGGATGGTTGGAACACCAGTTTCAACAACAACATGTAGTAGGTGTCCGGTGGTGGGCACAATACGAAGTATTGACAGGATACTAGAAAGAGGCATTTTTTATGAGTGACATTTCTCCAATCAGCACATCGAACACGCGTCGAGCGGGGCGGATCACAACCGATCCGGCAAGCCGAGCGTCAACGATCCAAACGCAGAACGCTGAAGATGTCCGGGGCCGTGGTGGGGCTCGGACATCAGATCAGGTCGAGTTCTCGAGCGTAGCGCAATACCTGAGCCAGCTCCAGTCCGAGCCGGCCCCGCGCACCGATCTGATCAACCGCGTCAAAGCCGAGATCAGCTCCGAGACCTATCTGACAGACGAGAAGCTCTCAGCCGCGGCTGGCGAACTCCTCGATGATATCAACCTCGGGCTCTGATCCGTACGATCTAAAACTCCGCCAACTGTTCATTTTCCGGATCGTCGTCACGCAAGTGTCGGCGATTTTTTTACGCCGATTCGTATTCCTCTACGCACTTGATCACTCGCCGGTTCATCGCAAACAAGTCCGGATCACCCGGCATCCCTCGTGGTGCGTTTCAATATCACGCGCCATCCCCTCGCCCACATCCCCGAGCACAAACAGCGTCGATCCACTCCCTGACACATGAACGGGCACATGATCGAGCATCGCCGAGATCGAACGCCGAAGCTCGACAAGCTCGGGAGAAACGCACTCAGCCGCCGGCCCAAGATCATTGAACAAGCTTGAAGCATCCAGCTCCCCAGATCGTGCAATCGTTCGTACACGCTCCTCATCCAAGATTCGCCCAGGCTCCTGGCCCACCAGCTCATCAAACGCCCCATACACCTGCCCCGTATGGCACCCAAAGCCGGGCACAATCAGCGTGAGTGGGGCACCATCGAATCTCTGGCTTAGTCGCGTGATCCGATCGCCGACACCTTCGACGAGCGCCGGGCGTGGGATCAGGCGATCTGCTTGCAGCCCATCAATAAAGAACGGGATATCCGACCCGAGCCCCAGCGCGATTCCGACCAGTTGACTCTGCGTGAGGTTCAAACCAAACAACTCATTGAGCCCCACCAGCACCCCGGCCGCATCCGCCGAACCACCACCAAGCCCACCCCCCGCCGGGATCGATTTCCGCACAGAGATCTGGACATCCAACGCACGCCCAATCTTCGTTTCGACCGCCCGGTGCGCCTTGCTCACCAGATCATCCTCGGGTGCCCAAGCCACCGGCTCGTCTCCGCCCGAATCTCCAGTTTCAGTCCCGGCCCACACAATCGAATACCCAGATCCAGACCCCGGCGATCGTCGAACAATCTCCACCTCATCACTCAGATCAATCGCGTGCATCCAAGAGCAGATCGGGTGCATCCCGCTGGACGCATCCACCCGATCGACCGCCAGCGCGAGGTTCACCTTCGCATGCACGAAAGTCCGAAAAACTCGAATTTGATCTTTCTGTGTATTCTCAACATCCATCTCCAAACTCTAGCGCACCCCAGCGACGACGCGTGCGTACCTAGAATGATTCGTTCTTCGCCACTCCTTGGCGACACCCTTCCATAGGAGGCTCCCATGACCACCAACAACTTCATCGTCCAAGACCTCGTCAACGCGATGGAACACCTCGCCCCGCTCAAGCACGCCGAGTCATGGGACAAGGTCGGGCTCCAGCTCGGCGATCCCAACCGCGCCATCACCGGGCCAATCCTCCTGACCATCGACCTCTCCGAACGCGTCCTCCAAGAAGCGATCAACCTGAGCGCCAGCGCCATCGTCGCCTACCACCCGCCGATCTTCCATCCCCTCGAAGCCCTCACCGACGCGACCCACACCGAGCGCATCATCCGAGGAGCCGCCGAAGCCAACATCGCGATCTACTCGCCCCACACCGCCCTCGACGCCACCATCCACGGCGTCACCGACTGGCTCTGCGAAGGCATCAGCGCCAAACCCAACCAAGCAACACCCAACATCATCCAGGGCGACTGCCGGGCGCTCTCACCCTCCACCGGCGGCGACCCGAGCCGCGAAGTCAAGGTCATCACCTTCGTGCCCAGCGCGCAGGTCGATGAGCTCCGCAATGCCTTAGGCACCGCGGGCGCCGGCGGGATCGGCAACTATCGGCTCTGCTCGTTCAACACCCGAGGCGAGGGCACCTTCATGCCTCAAGAAGGCGCAGAACCAACCATCGGCGAGATCGATACCCTCGAACGCGTCGCTGAGACCCGCATCGAGATGGTCTGCTCCAAGCACGCCCTCGCCCTCGTCATCGAGACCCTCAAAGAGTTCCACCCCTACGAACAACCCGCCTACGACATCGTCGAGCTGGTCCCCGAGCCCCTCCGCAAGATCGGCGTCGGGCGTCGCTTGGTGCTCGATCAGCCCGCGACCATGGACGAGATCGCCGATCGGCTCAAGGCCCACCTCGATCGTTCGCGCATCCGCTACGCGCTGGCAGCCAAGCAATCCCACAAGTTCAGCACCATCGGGGTCGTCCCCGGCTCGGGCGGGTCGCTGGCCAAGCTCGCCAAGCAAGAAGGCTGCGAGCTCTTCATCACCGGCGAGATGACGCATCACGAGATTCTGGCCGCGAGCCAATCCGGGCTCAGCGTGCTCCTCGCCGGGCACACCAACACCGAGCGAGGCTACCTCCCACGCCTGCAAAAAAACCTGCAAAACCAGCTCGCCAGCAAGCTCGCCGGCCAAGACAACAACATCAAAGTCTTGATCAGCACCACCGATCAGGACCAGATTACTGTTGGATAAGTTCTGGAGAAGTCTCAGTTTCCTGTGTCGATCGTGCCCGAAAGATCGAGCCGGGCCTCGGGCATCTTGACCTTCATGTCAAAGAGCACCTCGGCCAACCGTCCCGGCGGAATGTAGAGCGCCGAGCCATTGAGCGTGTAAGAGACCACGCCCTTGCCATCGAGCGCCCCAGCCGGGAGCACCGCGGGCAGGCGGAACATCTGGGTCGAATAGGTGTGCAGCGTCATCTCCGGGCTCCGCACGCCGGTGAAGACCTCGACTCCGTCAAGCTCGACGCCATACGAGATCTGACGCATCGGGATCGGCTCTTTATTGGGATTCGTCGCCTCGATCGAGAACTCGATCACCGAGCCCGCGTCCTGCTCCTCGATCACCCGCACGCCCACGGCCTGAAAGCTCGGCGCCAGCGCCTTGCTGCACCCGCCGAGCATCAGGCTCAGCCCAATCGTTGCCGCGACGGATACGAGCCCGCGTAGACGAGTAAATTTCGAAGTAGCATTTGGCGATGTAAGAGTGGTGTTCATCACCACCAGAATAGCACACTCGCCCATCGTCGGCTGGGCTTTGCCCGCTGACACACCAAAAGTCTGCCCCCGATCCATCGCCAGCACGCATCCAGACGCACCCAAAACCGGTATAGACTATGGGCATCCACCCGATCCATAACTTGAGCACTCGCCGGAGCACACAATCGCCCGATCACTGATGAACAACAAGATCAATATCACGGCCAACCGGACGATCTGTGCAGCCGCGATCACGCTGAGCATGGGCCTGGCCGCCCCGATCGCCAGCGCCCAGCAGCTCGCCAATGAGCGTGTCGAGAACCCGATCTACTTCGCCGATTCGCCCATCGCCAGCGACGCGCTCATCCGTCTGCCCCAGCTCATCGCCCAGGACAACCTCAGCGAAGCCGCCCGACTCACCGACGAGATCATCACCACGCTCGGCGATCGCCTGATCGAATCGGCCGATCCAACCATCTCAATCACCGTCCGCCAGCGCCTGCACCGCTTCGTGCTCGATCACCCGACGCTGCTCGCCGAGTACCGCAAAGACACCACCCCGGGCGCGCGGGCCATGCTCGAACAAGGCCAGTGGGAGCGCATCGCCCGCGACAACTGGCTCACCGAGCCCGGGTGCACCGCCGCCCTCCACCGGGCGCAGACACTCATCGAGGGTGCGCACTTTCGCGCCGGGCTCCGCGCGTTGAAAGAACTCGAATCCCACCCCGACGCAACCGATCACGCCGCACGAGCCGCCACGCTCGCAATCCTCGCGGCCAGATCCACCAACACCCAAGCCGCGTGGGATATCGCCGACCGTTGGTCCATCCGCTCCGGGCAACCTATCCAGGGCCGCCCGCCGAAACTTACGCCCGCTGTCCAAATCCACACCTCAATCGACGCGCTCACCTGGAATACACATCACTCCTACAACAACCAACCAACCCTCGACGGCCCCTCACTCGACGGCATCGTCCCCGGGTCCCTCGGCCGCGCCCACCTCACGCCCTACGCCGAGCTCGATTTCTATCAACCACCCGCGCGCAACACCGCCGGCTCGGGCGCCAACCGGATCCCCACCCCGTGGGTCTCGCCCGTCGTCCTCGACGACAAACTCTACACCAACGACGGCATCACAATCTCCTGCTTCGATCGCTTCACCCTCCGCACGATCTGGAGACTCCAAACCCAGCAGGATAACGAGAACCTCCCGATCACCCCCGACGCCCGCGTCCGCACCGGCCGACTCGTCGAAGACACCACCACCATCACCGCGGTGGGCGATCACCTCTATGTCCCCGCCGGGCTCCCACGCAACGGGCTCCGCTCGGACAACCGACTGCTCAAGATCGATGCCCACACGGGCGAAGTCCTCTGGGGCGTCGATGTCACCAATCTCAACATCCCAACCGGCCTCAACATCCCGACCGGCGACGCAACCAAGCAGAATCGATCAGCCCCGGGCGACACGCTGAGCCTCGCGTCAATCCGAGGCCAGGTCATCGTCGATCAGGGCGTCGTCGTCTTCGGCGCCCGCACCAACAACCGCAACCAACGCCTGGTCAACCTCGCCGTTGTCGGGCTCGACGCCGCCACGGGCTCGGTGCTCTGGATCCACCACATCGCCTCCGCCGGTGCCCTGCCCTTCCAGCAGTCCGGGCAGATCGCCCAGTCCCCAATCCTCAACGACGGCACCATCTACTGGACCGATCAGATCGGGCTCACCTTCGCGCTCGAAGCCGCCACTGGCACCGTCCGCTGGGCACGCACGCTGCCATCGCCCGATGTCTACGCACGCTTCTCGCGCCCCTCGTACTCAACCAGCACCCCGATCGTCAACGAGCACGGCTTATTCACCCTCACCACCGACGGCACACAGATCATCCAGCTCGACAAAGACACCGGCCAAACCATCGCCACCCGCAACGCCGACCCAGTGGGCGAATCGCTCTACCTGCTCGATGTCGCTGACCTGATCGCCTGCGTGAGCCAGAACCGGATCACCTACTACAGCGCCGAGCGCTTTGAAACAGCGACCACCTTCCAATCTCACAGCCTCGGTGGCCCCCTTGGCATCCGCGGGCGCATCGTGAGTACGGGCAACCAACTCATTGTCCCCATCTCCTTCGGCGTCGAGATCGTCAACCCCAAAGCCCGCCAGGCCGATCGACGCATCGAGCTCGACTCCGCCGGCAACATCCTCGCACTCGACGGCCAGATCATCGTCGTCGACGAGACCAATATCTCGAGCTACCTCTCTTGGACCACCGCCTCGGCCATCCTCACCGAGCGCGTCGAACGCGACCCTGGCTCGGCCATCACCCTCGCCCAGCTCGCCCACCGCGCCAACAAACATAAAGAAACCATCGCCGCCATCGAACGCGCGATGAGCGTCATCAAGCCGCTGCCCATCGATCAACGCCAGCATCTGAGCGACCAGCTCTTCGACGCTGTGCTCGCGATGATCCGCTCAAAGCCCACCGACTCAACCCCCGCCCGGTCCTCGGCTGATCATCAAGCCTCCCTGCTCGCCCACCTCTCGACGCTGGCCAAATCCCACCAGCAGGTCGTCGCCCACCGCATCGCCCTGGGCGCCTGGCGCGAGCTCCATGCCTCTGCGAGCAAGGCCATCGCCGCCTACCAAGAAGTCCTCGACCAGCCAACACTCAGCGCCACGATGTGGGAAGACTCGACCATCTCGGTCCGCGCCGGGCTCGAAGCCACGCGGCGCATCGCCGAGATCCTCCGTAAGTCAGGCTACGCCCCGTACCGCTCCTTCGATCAGCTCGCCCAGCGCGAACGCGCCTTCCTCGAACCCTTGCCTGATGCTACGACAAGCACCGATCTCTCCGGGCTCGATCCGAATCAATACGAACAGCTCGCCAAGCGTTTCCCCTGGTCGAGCATCGCCCCATCGCTCTGGCTCGATGCGACCAAGGTTTACCACGCCCGCCAGCAGCGTTCATCGCTGAGCAGTGCCGCCAACGAAGGGCTCAACGCGGCCCGCGCCCTGCAACAACTCCGCGTCCCGATTGATCAAGCCGTCGTCGATGCGCTCGCCGAGCACTCGATCACGGCCATGATCGCCGGGGGCTCATCACGAGCCTCAACCGACGCCGGGCAGGCCCGTGCCTTCGCCGACGAACTCCTCGACACCTTCCCGAATCTCACCCTCCGCCTGGCCGGGCAGGTCGTCACGCCCGATCAGATCGCCCAGTCGGCCAACGCGTCCAACCAGCTCCCGATCCTGGGCAGCTCGTTCATCGCCGACGATCAGCCCAGGCTCCTCACTGGCTCACCCCTCAAGCCCACCGTCCGCAACGATCGCGGCGGGGTCATCCTCTACGCTCCCCAGCTCGGACGCATCGAGTATGTCCGCGTGGGCGGCAAGGTCTTCGAGACCTTCTGGTCCAAGAAAACCCAATCCAACGAAGCCCCCATGATCCCCTGGCAAGACGAACAGCGCGTGCTGATGCTCCAGCCTCAGGGCGCCAGCACTGCCGGCTCGGGGCTCCTCGAATCCCTCGAAACATCCACCGGCGATCCGATCTGGTCCATCGATGAGCTGGGCAGAAAACTCAGCGAGCACTCGACCCGCGTTCCAGACTTCGCCGCCCAGCGCGACACCCACTTCATCACCCCGGCCCAAGGGCTCGCCCCGAACTCTCAGATTGTGATCGTCACCGACGGGCACACCGTGATCGTCTCCGATCGCATCGGGCGAGCCATGGGCATCGACTTTGAGACTGGCGAGCAGCTCTGGCTCAAGAACCTGCCCGCCAACCGCATCCACGACATGGACCTCAACGCCGGCGTCCTCGCGATCTGCGGCGTCTCCTACACCGACCAAGCCCAGCAGCAGCAAGCAGGACAGGCCATGTCCATCGCCGCCGCCATCAACCCACGCACCGGCGACACCATCCAAACAATCGATCGCTTCGGGCAATCCCCCCGCTGGATCCGCGTCTCCCAGAGCGGAAACCTCTACACCGCAACCACCCAGCGTGTCGTGGCGATCAACACCAAGGCCGGCAGCATCGACTGGTTGGTCAGCGACGAGAACCTCGCCGAGTCCCAAGCCGCCTGGCTGGTCGGCGATCAACTCCTTGTGCTCGATTCATTCACCGATCTCTGGCCCATCAACCTCGCCGACGGCGTCGTCGCGGGCTCGCCGATCGACACCCGCAGGCGCATCGCACCCAACGGCTGGATCCAGGCCCACGCAACCATCGACCAGTTCATCATCGCCAGCTCGCTCGGGCTCAGTACCTACAACCAACAGCTCGAACTCTTGGCCGTCGATCCGATCAGCACCGCGCGCCCGATGATCGATGTCGCGTGGGGCCAGTCACGCGCGATCTTCGCCCAGCTCCCCCTCGAAGACGGGGACCAGGCAGTCACCAAGCTCACCCTGCTCGATCCCAGCAGCGCCCGATTGCTCGACACCACCGAGCTCACCATCCCCCTGATCCTCGATCGCCAGCCCACCTCACTCACCGCGATCACCGGCGGCGTCCTCGTCGGATTCAACGAGGTCACCGTGTTTGTGCGCACAGAGATCAACACGCAGTAACGCGCGAGCTTGTTTCGATTCGGCTGTTCATCAATTCATCGAGCGGCTTACGCACTCTGCGTATCTTGCACCGTGCGTGGATCGAGCCCGTCTTGGATAGCCGTGATCTTGTTGACACGCCGGGCGTGTCGCCCGCCCTCGAACTCAGCGCTCATCCAGGCCTCGACGATTTTGTCAACCAGGCGCTCACCGAGCAGATCCGCTGAGAGGCACAGCACATTGGCATCGTTGTGCGAGCGCGAGAGCTGAGCCGTCAGCTCGTCGTGCACGAGTGCTGCCCGCAGCCCATCGACCTTATTGGCCGCGATCGACATCCCGATCCCGGTGCCGCAGATCAGCACGCCCCGATCGGCGCGCCCCGAGATGATCTCCTGACCCACCAGATACGCCTGCTCCGGATAATCGCATCCGCTCTCGCATGATTCGATGATTTCGGCGCTGTGCCCGAGCTGGATCATCATGTCCTGGACCCGCTTGGCCGTCGAAAGCCCGCGATGGTCGGCCCCGATGATGACGCGCAGGGCGGATATTGGATGTGTATCGCTCATGAACAGATCTCCTCGATCTTGATTTGGATCAGTCTCTCCAGCTCGTCGGCTACATCACGATAGACCTCGATCGGCTGCCCGAACGGATCGCCGATCGGATGATTCGGATTGAGCAAAGAAACCTTGCCCTGGGCCTCGGGCGCGTGGAACGCCACCCCCTGAATATGCGAAGGCGTCATCGCCAGGATCAGGTCCGCCCGGGCCGCCACCGCCGCGGTGAGCCCCTTGGATTGGTGCCCGCCCAGATCAATACCGCGTTCATTGAGCGCTTCGACCGCTTCGTTGGTCGCCGGATGCCCATCGCTGGCCGCGACCCCGGCCGAATCAACCGTGATCACCGTTTGCGTTGACGCACGACGCGCGATCAACGATTCCGCAATCGCCTTGGCCATCGGGGATCGGCATGTATTCCCTGTACACACAAACAACACATGCATCGCGATCAATCCTCCGTAAAACACCCCACCCAAAGTGGTTGAATCCATACGCAGAGTATACCACACCGATACGCTCGATCGACATCGTACCCATGAGCGATGCATGCGTGCAAACGCATCACGCGCCGATCGAACAGCCCATCGCGCAAAGTAATTATCCGTCCAAATCTACCAATGTGGATAAGTTCGCAGAGAACGGTTGACAAGCACGCGCCCGAGTGTTTAATCTATACGCTCAGCCGGACACGCCGTTCGCTGATTTGTCACTTCACGCTCACCGCGTCGGCTCCACCCCGATGCCTTTGATTGAAAGCCTCCACGCATGCCCGCCCACGATCACCAGGTCTTGGAAGATGTTCTTGCGCACATCCGCGTAGAACACCCGACCGTCGCCAGACGCTGGTTCGAAGAACTCGAGCCGCTGGGCATCGTTTCAGGCACCTTCGGCGTCCGCGCCCACTCCGATCTCCACCGCGACTACCTCCGCCGAAACGGGCTCGACGCCTTCAACGACGCCATCCGCTCCGTCACCGGCCAGCTCATCGGCGTCCGCCTCCTCGGACCTTCTGACGAATGGGTCTCGGCCACCAAAAACGAGCAATCGACCAAGGCCAAATCAAAATCGAAGTCAAAGAAAGCCGAATCGAGCACGCCCGGCAACCCAAATAGCAACCCGATCAGCGACAAAGCCGGCGAAAAAAGTAATGAGCCGCAGGGTCAAGATCAGTCGCCGACTCCCGAGATTCAGGTCCGCCCGACCACGCCCAATCCGCCAAGCCAAGCCCCATCAAGATCCACCGCACCGGCCCAGGTCGCTTCGGAACGCGCCTGGATCGACCACGACGGTTCGCTGCCCATCAACCCAGACTATGGATTCGACCAGTTCGTCATCGGGCCCAACAACCAGATGGCCCACGCCGCGGCCGTCGCGGTTGCTGATAATCCAGGGCACGCCTACAACCCGCTCTTCATCCACGGCGGCGTCGGGCTGGGCAAAACCCACCTCCTCCAAGCCATCTGCCTGAAAATCAAACAACGCCACCCCAGCATGGTCATGCACTATGTCTCGTGCGATGGATTCATGACCCAGTTCATGACCGCCGTCCAGAACGGACGCATGGTCGAGTTCCGCCACGCTTTCCGCGATATCGACCTGCTCGTCGTCGACGACATCCACTTCCTGGCCAAGCGCGACCGCACGCAAGAAGAGTTCTTCCATACCTTTAACGCGTTGTACCAATCCAACAAGCAGATCATCCTCAGCTCCGACGCCCCGCCCGAAGAGATCCCCGAGCTCGAAGAGCGCATGATCTCCCGGTTCCTGTGGGGGCTCGTCGTCAAGGTCGACAAGCCCGGGTTCGAGTCCCGCGTCGAGATCCTCAAACGCAAGGCCCACAACCGCGGGCTCGACCTGCCCGATGAGGTGGCCGCCGAGGTCGCCCACCACATCGACAACAACATCCGCGAGCTCGAGGGCGCGATCACCAAGCTGCAGATGGTCTCCAATATGGAGAAGCACCCGATCGACCTCGCGCTCACCCAGCGGGCGCTGGGCTCGGAGTTCAAAGCCTCGACCGCCATCACCGGCACCGGCCCAACCATCGAGCAGATCATCTCCGAGGTCTCGGGCTTCTACCACATCAAACGCTCGGACCTCTTGGGCAAACGCCGACACAAGTCCATCGCCCACCCGCGCCAGGTCGGGATGTACCTCGCCCGCCACAAGACCAAGCACTCGCTCGAAGAAGTGGGGGCCCACTTCGGCGGGCGCGACCACACAACGGTGATCCACGCCGTCAAAACGATCTCGACCAAGTGCAAGAGCGACCCAGAACTCCTCGAACAGGTCCGCACACTCGAGTCCCGCCTGCGTTCATCTTGAGTATTCCGTCAACAATAAGCCCTCGACACCCAACCACCGCGTTATCGAATTTTCGATTGGTGTTCGGGATTGTTCAGACTCGATGCAGGTTTGATGAAGCCAAAATCGCGCCCAACTGCGCCGTGAACAAGCTGTGGATAACCCGGCATTTGCGCTCGGTAGCAATTGTCGCCATCAACCAACCGATCAACCCGCGACAACCGACACCCAGATCAGTTCAATCAACCCGAGCGCAATCGACAGACAACCGACAGGCTGCAAACCATGGCGGAACACTCCTAAATACATTGTCCGCATGATTTTACATTCATAAAAGCAGACTTATCCCGCAAATAGGCGCTCTAATTACCACCACCACCAACTCTTTATCTAATTGATTATTAAGAGAAGACCCTTCCGGATCAAGCCCAACAGACAGTCAGCGAGTCCGGGAAAGGCAATCCCCACAGGTTGTGGACAGGCCCATGATAACTCTCTGTGCTCAGCGTGCACTCGGTTCGCTTACTTCTGCTTGCGCAGATCCCGGAAGAAGTTCGTGAGCTGCTGGCTGCACCGGGCCTGCTCGAGCCCTTCGATGATCACGCACCGATGGTTGAGCCGGGGATCGTCGCATAGTGAGAACAGCGTCCGCACCGCGCCCCCCTTGGGGTCCGACGCCCCGTAGACCACCCGACCAATCCGGGAGTTGACAATCAGCCCCGCGCACATCGGGCACGGCTCAAGGGTGACAACCAGCGTGCAATGGTTGAGCCGCCAGTCATCGATCGATTCGCACGCCTGCATGATCGCGGAGAACTCGGCATGCCCGGCCGGGTTGTTGTGCATCTCGCGGGTGTTGTGCGCCTGGGCCAGGATCGTGCCCGTCTGCGTCTCGTACACAATCGCGCCCACGGGCACCTCGCCGGCGGCTGCCGACACTTCGCCCAGCTCGATGGCCCGCTCCATCATCGCGCGGTCGATGGCCGTAGGCGGCGTCTGAGCGGCTTGTGGGTCTGGGTCGTTCATGTGTGTCACGACTTCGTGTTCTCGTCTTCGCTCGATCCATCGCCGGCGTCTTCAGCCGTCACGGCCGAGCGGTCCTGCGACCCGATCAGCTGGGCCTGGCCGATGACTTTCTCGATCGGCAGCACCCGCAGGATAAACAGCCCCAGCTCGTAGAGCAGGTACAACGGCCCAGCCAACAACAGCATCGACAGCGGGTCCGCCGGCGTCATAAACGCCCCGATCACCGCGCTGGCCGCGATGGCATGGCGCCGGTACCGGGCCATCATCGACGGATTGATAATCCCCACCCACCCGAGCATCACGACGACGACGGGCGTCTGGAACGCCGCCCCGAAGGCCAGCCCCATGTTGAGCACGGTCTTGATGTACTCCGAGATCCGGTACTGCTGGGCGATCCCGATATTCGAGGTCAGGTTCATCACGCTGATGATCGGCTTGCCGTCCTCGTACCCGATGCAGACCCGCTGCTGCAAGAGCGCGTCGTTGATCCACATCGCCCCAACCGCTGGATCGATCGGATCGGCGTGCAGCACCGGGATCATCGGGAAGACGATCCCCTCGGCCACCGGAGCCGTAGCGACAGCCACCTCGCTGCTGACCTTCGCCCCGAACCCGATGAAAAACGCCAGGATCACGGGCAGAATGACAAAGTAGAGAAACAACACACTCAAAACGGTGAGCAACCCCGAGAACGGGATCAGCAGGTGCACCACCCGCCGTTCGTGCTTGTAGAGCCCCGGCGAGATAAACAGCCAGAGCTGGTAGAGCAGCCAGGGCGAACCCAGCAGGATTGTCAGGATCACCGCGACCTGGATCACGGCTCCGAAGGTCTCAAAGGGTCCGGTCGCCAGCAGCTGCGAGCCCTGACCGGCCTTGGAAAGCTCGTCCCGGGCCGGCTCGATGAGCATCTGCAGCAGCGGACGCCCAAAGCCAAAGGCGATGATGAATATGGGCACCACGCCCAGAATCGAGTAAAACACCCGTTTGCGCAGGTCCTCAAGATGATCCCCAAACGACATCAACCCTTCGTCCGAGAACTCGAACGAATCGGGCTCATCACGCCCGGGGAGCTGGCTTGGGGTAGATTTCTTGAACATTCGGCTCCGGGTCTGAGACGGACCAGCTTGGACACACCCAGCTTGGACAAACTTTGAATTCTGGAACAATTCGTGTCCAAATCGGTAAACACCGACAGGTTGGCATCGGCCAAGCATCTTAGCAAGCCGAGCGTACCAAGGGTTAATCAGGCAAGGCAGCCAAACACAACAAGCAAGCACGGGTCGCGTATGGGGATTGAGCAACAAGGCATAACCTCTGGCATAAACAGCTCGGGGTTCGACGCGATGGTCGAGTCGGCCATCGCTGGCGATCGAGAATCGCTCAATCGTCTGTGGATGCACTCGCGCCGGTGGGTGGCGGCGATCTTGATTGCGCACAAACCCCGCGAGGCTGATCTCGAGGATCTGCTCCAGGTCGTCGCGTTGCAGGTCTGCCGAAAGATCTCGTCGATCAAAGAACCCAAGGCCTTCAAATCCTGGCTCCGCACCGTGGCGACCAACACGGCCCGCGAAGAAGGGCGCAAAACGACCCGCAGAAAGAAATCCATGCTCAGGCTCGTCGGACGCGAGCAGGGAACACAAGCATCGCCCGTGTCGGCCGACACGATCATGTGCGACACCGACGAATCCCAGCGGATCTACCAAGCCGCGATGAGCCTGCCCGTGGGGTATCGAGAGCCGGTGCTGTTGCGGTGTATGCGTTCGATGAGCTACCAGCAGATCGGCGATGTGCTCGACCTGCCGACGACCACGATCGAGACCCGCATCGCCCGCGGGCGACGGATGCTCAAAGAACTCCTCGCCCAGCAAGACCCACCAGGCTCGGCCACCCATCAAAGAGACCACACGCCTGCGGCTCTCGGAGGTGCACGATGAGTACCCACAACGAACATAAGAACAACGCCATGAGCAAAGCTACGAGCAAACCTATGATCAACAAAAATCCAAACGATCCAGCCAGCCGAGCAGAGCCCATCGTCGCGCTGCCGGGCGATGAGCAAGATGTGCTCATCTCCCGCATTATCGACGGCGTCGCCACCAGCGAAGACTGGGTGACCTTCCGAGCCGTAGCCGCCAGCGATCCGACGATCTGGGGCGAGCTCGCCCAGACCCAGCACGCCCACGAAACACTCACCGATCGCATGGAGCACCTAGTCGGGTGCGCCGACATGGTCGATCTGCCGGGCGGGCTGATGTGCGATCGCGTGATGCGTTCGCGCACAGACCTGGTCGCGCGTTGGGGCGGGTGGGCCGCGGCGGCCGCGATTTTGTTGGTGTGGGGCTTCGGATGGTCCGCCAACCGATCAGCATCAGAGAGTTCGTCCCAGGTTGCCGGCCTGATCGATGTGAACAACCCGATCATCTCGGGGGCCAAAACCTTCCTCGATGAAGCCGAGCCCGAGCAGGCCTTCGATCAATACATGAACTCAGGACAAAGCTCCGGCCAGGTCGTCGGAGAGATGCCCGAGAAAATCGTTATCGAGACCCGCGCCATGCCCGACGGCTCGATCGAGGTGCTCTATCTCCGTCAGATCATCGAACGCCAGATCATGGACCACGCCTACCGCGAGGTCCGCGATGACGCGGGCAATGTCACCCCGGTGCCCGTTCGGCTCTCACCAAACGAACGCCCCGCCTCCGTCCGTTATTAGTATTTAATCCGTATTCTCAACAGAATTCGCTCAGAAAACTTCGACTTGATGACAACCAATCAAACCCGGCGCATCTTGGTTCTTCGAGAAACCGAACACCACAACCACGCCGGCTCCCAAGGAGGACCACCATGAAACAGACTACGCAACACAACACACAATACAGCGCAAACTCATCGACCCCAAATCGAACACTCAAATCCACCACCATCGTCGCACTGATGATCGCGGCCGCCGGGCTCACCAGCTCGGTCGCCTCGGCCCAGTTCAAGTTCGATCGCTCCAAGGATAACGAGAAGCAAGGTCAAGAAATTCGTGAGATCGTGATCCATGAAGAGCCCAAAGAGGTCACCAAGAGCACATCAACAAGTGTGATCAAAGTGAGCGATAACGACCATGTCTATGACATCGAGCTGAGCGACGGGCGTGTGATTTCCGCGGTGGTTGACGGGGAAGACTTCGATCTCGATCGCGTGAAGTTCGACGGCGAGCTTGTCCGCTTCGTTGGCGAGGACGGCGAAGTAGTACTCTACGAGATCAGCCTGCCCCCACAAGTATTCTCCCACCGAGCACATCAGACCCACCAGGCCCAAGGGCATCACTTCCCCGAGGTCAACCACGAAGTCACGGCATGGGTCTCGGGTGACGGTGAGCAACACCAGCACCAGTTCGAACTCATAGCCGATGCTCAGCACCCCAAGGTCATGCTCGGTTTCTACCTCGGCGAACCCTCCGCAGCACTACGGAAGCATCTGAGCCTGCCCAAGGACCGCGGGGCCATCATGGTCGAGCGCGTCATTAAGGGGCTCCCGGCCGCCCGCGCGGGCATGCAGGAGTTCGATGTGATCGTCTCGATCGATGGCAGCGATGAAGCCGACGGCGCGCTGCTCAACAAGATCCTGTCCAAGAAAGAAGCGGGCGATGAACTGAAGGTGTATGTCCTGCGTGGCGGCAAGAAGGTCAAGCTCAATGTCGAGCTCCAGGCCTACGACGCCAAAGCCATGAAAGACCTCGACATCGAAGAGTTCATCATCAATCCCAAGTTCCCGTCTGCGCCCGATGCACCACGCTTCGAAGCCGACCCTTCGCGTTTCCCCGATGTTAACAACCGGACCTTCCGCTTCGAGATCGATCGTGACAACATGCGCGACGGGATCGAAGACATCGAGCTCGAGTTCTTCCGCAAGCTTGATGATGGGGAGTTTGGCAATCTCCAGAGCTCCGCCCTCGAAAAGCTCAAAAAGGAACTCAAAGAACAGCTCGCGCATCTCGGGCAGAACCAGATCCATATCGAACGGATCCAGAAGAACGCGATCGAAGCCATGAGGGGGGCCGAGCGGCAGATGCTCGAGCTCAAGAACGGCCGACTCATGGTCCGTGATCTCGCTGAGCTCAAGAAGGACCTGGCCATCAACGCCCCGCAGGCCGCCGATGCCCTCCATGAGCATGTCGGCGGGCTCGAGCAACGCCTCGACGGGCTCGAACAGCGGCTCGATGAGCAGATGGAGCGGATGGACCGCCAGATGGATCGGCTCGCCGACATGCTCGAACGCATGATGGATCGGCTCGACGACTGAATCTGTGCCTAAAACAGTGAATTTATGAATAGTTCTCAAAATGTTGTACGGGAGAGCAACGAATGCTCCGGCCGGCAGTACAACCCATGAAATCCGGATCAATCAAATCCGAATCAGTGAACACGAGACCGGCACAGGCAGTACACAACTCAAACCACGACGCCGATCCTGGTTCCACAGGATCGACACTCGGCAGCTGCGCGACGAGACCCCGTGCAGCTGCCATTTTTTTTGATTCAACCAGTGATTCAATCAGCCCGGCGTCCTTTGGTGAACCCTGCGCCCACCAATTCGGTATCATCACAAGCCCGAACCAATGCCCATTGAGCCTGAAACTGGAGCCCCTGATGACCGACCAACCGACCAGTACTCAAACTGGCGAAGAAATGCTCGCCAAGGTCCGCGAGACCTACGACCAGCTCAAAGCCGAGATCTCCAAGGTCATCGTCGGCCAGGACGATGTCGTCGATCAGATCCTGCTCACCATCTTCTCGAACGGGCACGCGATGCTCGTCGGCGTGCCCGGGCTCGCCAAGACCCTGCTGATCTCCACGATCGCCCGGGCCATGGAACTCGAGTTCTCCCGCATCCAGTTCACCCCCGACCTGATGCCCTCGGACATCACCGGCACCGAGGTCATCGAAGAAGACAAATCCACCGGGCACCGCTCGCTCCGCTTTGTCAAAGGCCCGGTCTTCGCCAGCGTGGTGCTCGCCGACGAGATCAACCGCACCCCGCCCAAGACCCAGGCCGCGATGCTCGAAGCGATGCAAGAACGCCAGGTCACCATCGGCGGCGACCGCCACCCGCTCCCCGTGCCCTTCTTCGTGCTCGCCACACAAAACCCGCTCGAACAAGAAGGCACCTACCCGCTCCCCGAGGCCCAGCTCGACCGGTTCATGCTCCAGGTCATGGTGGGCTATCCGAGCGAGGAAGAAGAACTCGAGGTCATCCGCCGAAGCTCGAACAAGGGCGAGGTGGTCATCAATCCCGTGGTCAACGCCCAGCAGATCGCCCAGGTCCAGAAGATCATCCAGCACGCGCCGGTGCCCGAGCATGTGCTCCGCTACGCCCTGCGTCTGGTCCGCTCGACGCGGATCAACGAGGGCGAGCAGTCCAGCGAGCAGGTGCCCGAGATCGTCCGTGACTATGTCGCGTGGGGGGCCGGCCCGCGCGCCAGCGAGGCGCTGATCCAGGGGGCCAAGGCCCACGCCCTGCTCATCGGCAGCGGGATCGTCGGGATCGATTCCGTCCGGGCCGTTGCCCATCCGGTGCTCCGCCACCGCCTGCTGACCAACTTCAACGCCCAGGCCGACCAGATCACCAGCGACACGATCGTCGATCGCCTGCTCGACGAGGTGCCCGAGCACGGCATGAGCGACAGCGATCGGGCGCAGACCCAGCGGGCGATGCGCTAATCCAAACATATACCCGGCCGAGGTATGCTCAAGACCATACGACTAGACAAGCTTTCTAATATTGCTATTGAGTCCGAGTCTCAATGGTGATAGACTGTGACCATCCGCTCCACACGAAGGAATCACGCTTGCTCTCACAGACCACCGAATATGCGCTGCGTGCAATGAGTTGCCTTGCCTATATGCCCGACGAGCTCGTGTCCACGGCTCAGCTCGCCGAGGTCACCCATGTCCCGATGAACTACCTCGCCAAGGTGCTCCAGCTGCTCGCCAAGGCCGAGCTGATCAACGGGCGTCGCGGCGTCGGGGGCGGGTATCGGCTCAACCGCCCCGCCAAAGAGATCTCGCTGCTCGATGTCATCGGCGCCATCGACCCGATCGAGCGGATCGAATCGTGCCCGCTCAAGCTCGAGAACCACTCGGGCAAGCTGTGCCCGCTGCACTCGCGGCTCGATATGGCCGCCAAGCTGCTGATCGAGACCTTCGATGGCATGACCCTCCACGACATGATCGCTGCGGACCCGACCACCCGCCCGCTGTGCAGCACCGAGATGACCACGAAGGTGAATCTTACACTCGGCGAGTCCTGATCCAATCTGCTTGAGCCTGATCCAATCTTTATCAGCGAGTGACCAGATCGCTTCGGGTGTGTACGATCGTGGGTGAGCGAACAAACCCAACCAACCGAATCGTCCCCGACCACGAATGCACCCGATCTGACCCAAGATCCAACCCAAGATCAGGGCGAATCGGTCGATGTCCACCACCTCGAGCAGCAACGCCGCGACAACCGCGACGCGGTCATCGAACTCGGGCTCCTGCCTTATGGCGAGCGGGCCGACGATCTGCTCACGCTGGCCGATGCCTACGCCAAGTTCGACGAAGCAGCCGACAACGCCAACAAGGCATCCACCCAGGCCCGCAAGCAGGCCAAGCGCGACCAGCCAGACCTGAGCGACGACCAGCTCCCGGCGATCGTTGACGATCGCGCCCGCGTCAAGGTCGCCGGTCGCGTGATGCTCCACCGCGACAACGGCAAGCTCATCTGGCTCAACATCCGCGACCACACCCGAGACACCTTCCAGATCGCTGTCTCCAAGCGCGATTGCGAAGCCAGCGGCTTCTCGCTCGCCAAGGTCCTCGACGGCGGCGACATCGTGATTGCTTCTGGCCCGCTCACCACGACCAACACCGGCGAGATCACCTGCTGGGCCGACACGCTGGTCCCCGCGAGCAAGTGCCTCGTGCCGCCGCCAGAGAAGCACGCCGGGCTCCAGGATACCGAACGCCGATACCGCCAACGCTACATGGACATGTGGGCCAACCCGGAGACCACCAGAGTGCTCCTGCTGCGCTCCAAGCTCATGAGCGCGATGCGTCGCCATCTCGAATCACAAGACTTCGTCGAGGTCGAAACGCCCGTGTTGCAGACCCAGGCCGGCGGAGCCGCGGCTCGCCCGTTCTTGACCAAGATGAACGCGCTGAGCCTCGATCTGTCATTGCGGATCGCGCCCGAGCTCTACCTCAAGCGATTACTCGTCGGCGGCATGCCCCGCGTGTTCGAGGTGAGCCGAAACTTCCGCAACGAGGGGCTCGACAAGAGCCACAACCCCGAGTTTACAAGCCTGGAAGTCTACCAAGCCTTCGGCAACTACGAGACCATGATGGAGCTCACCGAGGGGTTGATCCGCTCGCTGGCCGAGCTGGCCGCGGGCGATGCGGGTGGCGGCGGCGACGATGTCGGCGCGATGCCCTTTGGCGATCTCAAGATCGACTACGCCTCGCCGTTCGAGAAGATCACCTACGCCCAGCTCTTCGAGAAGGCGATGGGCTTTGGCATCGACGAAGCCGACAAGGCCCGGGCCGAGTGTGAAAAGCGGGGGCTCAAGACCAAGTCCAAGGACGGCACGGCGATCGACGATATCTTCGTGATCAACGAGCTGTTCGAAGAGGTCGCCGAGCATCTGATCGATCCAGCGAAGCCGACCTTTGTCATGGACTACCCGGCCTCGCTCTCGCCGTTGACTCGCCCTAAGCCCGGCACCGAGAACGACGCAGTGCCGCTGGCGGACCGCTGGGACATTTTCATCGGCGGCATGGAGATCGGTCCGGCGTACACCGAGCTCAACGACCCGGATATTCAGGAGGCCAAGTTCCGCGAGCAGCTCGCCGGCGTCGACGCCGAGGAATCAACCTTCCGGACCTTCGACGAGGACTTCGTCAACGCCCTCAAGGTCGGCATGCCCCCCGCGGGCGGGCTCGGGCTCGGGATGGACCGGATCGTGATGCTGCTGGCGGACAAGCGTTCGATCCGCGATGTGCTCCCGTTCCCGATGATGAAGCCGATCAACTGATCAAGCCGATCAGCATATCAGCGGGTACTCAGTTTGAGATTCACAAATAAAAAACACCCCGCACATCGGCGGGGTGCTTTGTTTGGGTGAAGCGTGCTTCGGCGATGGTTAGTCGTCCTGCTTGAGTTCCTGCTTCTTCTTCTGCTTGGCTTCCCGCTCGGCGATGAGCTCGTCCTGTGTTTTGTAGCCGAAGGTCATGCCGTCCTTGGGGGCGGTTTTGCCGGCGTGGAGCACATTGATCGTGTGGATCGCGGGCGAGAGCTCCGGGTTTTCACGCATCTCACGCATCGCTTCGAGGATCGCGATCCCGTCCATAAACGGGAGCTTGCGGAACTCGGCGTCGAAGACATGGATCGCCTTGATGTTCTCGACGACCTTGGTGAGGTCGATCTCCTGCTGATACGCAACGAGTGCCTGGGCTTCCTTAGATGTCAGCCCCGCCTTCTCGATAAGCTCCGAGATGTTGCCCATCGCTTCGGCGATCATCTCGTTGTAGGTGATTTTGGATTCGAGGATCGAATCATTCATCACAAAGCGCATCACATCGTTGAGCCCACCATCGTCTGAGAGCACCTGGATCTCATCGGTGATCTCTTTCTTGTACTCGTTGACGATCTTGCGGTTGAGCCCGCCCTGGACGCGCGACAGAATCCCGTGGTTCACCATCTCTTGGGTGAAGGTGGTCTTGTCAACCAGCGGCTTGAGCATCTCGGCGACCTGGCCCAGGTCCTTCATGTTCGACATGTCGAGCCCTTCGATCAGGGTGCCGGTGAGCCCCCAGTACAGATCGAGGTTGTTGATGATCTTCTGCTCGAACTTGTTGCGACGCTCATAAACGAACGGCATCATGTACTCGATGGTCTTTGGGCCAACCGTCGGGTTTGATCGAAGAGCCGCGATATCTGGCAGCTGGTGGAGGCGCTGGATGCGTCCTTCCTTGTTGCGGACCGCGAGCTTGAGGTACGGGATATCGGGGAGGGTCTGCGCATCGCCGCCGTAGGTCTGCATCCCGTCCGGTTTGGGCTGAGGCTGCGACTGGGCAGGATCGGCCTTCTTCGGCTGCTGCTTGGGCGCCGGGGTGTAGTTGGGCTCTTGCTTGGCGGGCTTGGTCGGCATCGGTGCGACCTGCGCCAGCGATGGGACCGCGGCCAGGCTCAGTGCGAGCCCGCTGATGATGAGCATGTTTTTCTTGGTCAGGTTCATAATCTTTTTCTCCCGATGTCAGCTCTTCCGTCAAAGAATGAAGCTGTGCTGTCTGTTTGTGATTGATTCAGTACGGTGTAAAATCCAAAGATGAGGGTGCTGAACACACCCATGCGATCGAGCTGCACGACGATCGATCTGGATCGTTTTTCGCCCACTCTGGAGCTGATATCGGCTCAACGCCCGTGGGTATCAATTATGACGCTGAAATTGGATTTGAGTTCCCCATTCTTTGTTTTTTCACCCAACAAACCACAATTTTCGGACTATAAACCACCCATGCCCACCCCACACACCGACACCAACCCGAATATCGATCGAAAATCACTCGCCGCCGACATCGCAGCTGCCTCGCTCCTGCGGGGGACCTTCACCCTGCGATCCGGGCGGACATCGAGCTACTACCTCGATAAATACCGCTTCTCGACCAAGCCGAACATCCTCGCGCAGCTCGGGGTGTGCTTCAAGCAGCAGATCGCTCAGATCGAGGATGATCTGGGAACCCCGGTCAACCAGCTCGCCGGGGCCGAACTCGGCGGCATCCCGCTTGTGACGGCCGCCGGGCTCTCGACGGGGCTCAGCACCATCTTCGTCCGCAACGCCAAGAAAGACTACGGCACCGCCAAGCAGGTCGAGGGCATCATCAACGCCGGCGACACGGTGATCTTCATCGAAGATGTCGCCACCACCGGCGGCCAGGCCCTCGAAGCCGTCGAGACCCTCAAAGCACTGGGCGCAAAGGTCCCCGCGATGATCACGGTGATCGATCGTCAGGAGGGCGCGCGGGAGAATGTAGAAGCCGCGGGTGTGCGGTTCTTCGCGCTCTTCACCAAGCAGGACCTCGGCGTTGAGGACGAATAACAGTCGAGTAAGCGATTGAGCTTACTCGGCCGCTTGCAACGACGCCTCAAGCTTGAGCGCTTCCTCAGCCTGCGCTTCATAGCGTGAGCGGTTCGTGCGGTGATCCATCAAGAAGTGCACCTTGCTCGCCAGCTCTTTGCCGGCCTGCTGCTCGAGCTGCTTGCGGGCCTGCCCCAGATGCGTCCGGCGCGATAGATGCACGACCACCATGTGCTCGCACTCAACGACCTTGAGCCACTCGACCAGATCATCGACATGCATGTGCATCCCGGTCTTGGCGCGCTGCTTGTGCCCAGGGTCGAAGAAGGTGCACTCGGAGATAATCACCTGCGCCTTGCGCACATCGTCACGCAGCAGGTGCGCGCCCGGGAGCGTGTCGCCCGTGTACGCGATCAACGGCACCTCGAGATGATTGACAATCTCCTCGCCGTTCTGCTTCATGTCGCGGAGTTTTTCTTGTGGCAAACCAACCAAGTGCTCCTTGAGCTTCGTCCGCTTCTCGACGATCACATAGCCGATCGAGGGCGCGGTGTGCTCGGTGTGGAAGGCGCGGAGCATGATGTTGTTCTTGATCTGGATCTCTTGCTCGTGCTCGAGGGTGATCAACTCGTAGGGGGTCTTCTGGCGTTCGAGGCTCTGGAACCCGTCCATCATGCCTCGGACATCGGATTCGATCCGCTTGTCGCACACGATGGTGCCCGGGCCCATCCCCTGGAAGTTGCGCTGCGAGCACCAGTAGGCCAACCCGCCTACATGGTCCATATGCCCGTGCGAGAGCGCACAGAACTTAGCCGCCAGTGCTGAGCGCGGCGCCATGCCCATATCAAAGCAGACATCCATCTCCGGGATATTGATCGAGGTCGCCTCGCCGGCCACCGAGTAGCCCTGCACGCGGTAGGGGGAGAGGAGCAAGAAGCCGAGGGCGCCGTCGCGTGGTGGTGGTCGTGGGATCATGGTCGTGGACTCCGTTGACAGCGTTTTCTCGCTGAAAATAGCAGTGGGTCACCCGCCGATGCGGATGCGACAGAGTCTAGGCGTTGGATTCGGGAAGTGAAGTTGAGCCCGCATCGACATGGTCCGCGTGGGGCTTGCCGCACTCTGGGCAAATCGGGGAGGGCAGATCGGCACAGTTGTACTCGCAATGGATGCACACGCCGCGCTGTCGGCGTTGGTCTTGGATCTCGTTGCCAGACTTGCCCACCAGCCAGTTAATAATCAAGAGCAAAGCCAGCGGAATCCCCAAAATCAGAATCACCCGTCGAGTCTCTGCGAAGAACTCGTGCTTACTAAACGAAACCACTGGCGGCTGACCCGGACGATACGATGCCAAGTTCGGATCGGCCTTGGCGTACGCAACAATCGCGTCGTAGATCACGCGTCGTTGTTGCGTCGTCAGTACTTCGTCGTTTTGGACCCTCAGTGACTCCGGACTCGCCAGATAGCTTGTTTTGACGGTGCACTGGAACAGCCCCGGCAATGGACCGACCTGCCTCGATGCGTAGCTGGTCAGGTAGATGCCCTCGTCGAACACTTGGTTCATCGATTCATCGGACATGTACATAAACTCGTTATCGCTGAGCACTTCGAGACCTTGAGGCGTTTCGAGAACGACAAACGAGTTCGCGGCTCCGATCCCATAGCACACTCGCGCCCGCCCTTGGCTTGGCAAAAAGGCCAGCACAAGCAGACCCAAGAGCAGGGTCCACAGAATGGTGTTGACGGCTCGTCTCATCAAGAACCTATACGCTCGAACATACATACAAGATCCCCGAGTCCCGGAGAAGTACCCACCCGCATCATCCTTTGGCGTATGATCGACCCTATGTCTACGCCCGATATGCCCACAGAACAACCTTCAGAATCACCGGCTCAAGCCCCACCAGACCACGACTCCGTCGGCGCGATCATCACCCGACTCGGGCCCGCGGCTTGGCTCGGGATCGCGTGGGCGGTGCTGCCGGCCATCGCCGGGCTCACGCTGCTCGTCAAGATGGATGTCGCCGCCGGCTGGCTACGGGGGACCGAAGACCAGCCCGGGCTCTCGTTGGAAGCTGGGCTCGCGATCTATATCGGGATCTTCATCCTCTCCGCCGGGTTCGGGCTCTTACCCACCGTGTCACAGGCCATCCTCGCCGGCTTCGCCTTCGGCATCACCTGGGGCTTCCCCGCGGCCCTCGTCGGCTTCGCCGGAGCGTCGATCATCGGGTACCTGATCGCCGGGGCCGTGGCGCGCAAGAAGGTCGAGCATGAGATCGAATCGCACCCAAAGGCCGCCATCATCCGCGATGCCTTTATCCGTCACGGCAAGCTCCGAGCACTATTGATCCTGACGCTCATCCGCGTCCCGCCCAACTCGCCCTTCGCCCTGACCAACTATGTGATGAGCGTCTCGGGCGTGAAGATGATCCCCTTCCTGATCGCGACGATCGTTGGCATGGCCCCGCGAACATTCGCGGCTGTCTGGATCGGGGCCCAGGTCGAGAGCTGGGACGAGGTCGAAAAACCCAAGTGGCTCATCATCGGCGGGATTATCCTCGCAGTGGCGATCTTGGTCGGGCTGGGGCAGCTGGCGAACCGAGCCGTGGAATCGGCGATGCGGACCGGTGATCTCCCGCCCGAGCCAGAAGAGCAGCCGGCCGAATCGGCGGATGACAGCCAAGCCTGAGGGGTCTACACTCTGGCATGCCAGTAGTTGATAGCGAGTCTCAATTACATTCCGAGCAAGACCCGGCTCAGGACACGGTTCAGCAGAAAGCCCCATCCGGGCCCGTCAGCATCCCTATGCGCGTCGTCAAGCTCGACATCATGGATGACGAGCCGACAGACAGCCAGGCCTGCACCGGACCAGGCCAAGACTGCCCCTGCAGCCAGTGCGTCGCCCCCAAGACCCTGCTCGGGCGAGCCGCCTGTGTGATGGTCGGGGCGAGCACCCACACCCGCGAGCGCACCCGCACCAACCGCTTTGGTGCGCAAGCTTTGCATTGGGGCGTGCTCTTTGTCGGGATGCTGATCTCGCTGCCTTTCGTCATGCCTACGCTCTCGCCAAGCTCCCAAACCTGGCTCGGTGACAACCTGCTCAACTCCCCGGGCAACTGGAAGATCCTGACCCTGTGCGCCTTGGCCGGCGCGCTCTTCGCCTACGGTTTCGTCTATCGGCTTGGCACCGAGCGCGTCCATGACGGATGCGCGATGCTGCGTCGGCTTGGACCGGCTGCGATCTTGGGCGTCGCGTGGTCCACGATCCCGTCGTTCGCCGGCGTCATGCTCGTGCTCAATATGGAACCCATCCGCGTCGCCCTCATCGGCGACGGCTCAAGCGTCGCCCACATGGCGATGGGGATGTCGATCTACCTGGTGGGCTTTGTGATCCTCGCCGGGTTCGGATGCCTGCCGACGGTTTCGCAGGCGATTCTCGCGGGCTACGCCTTCGGCGTGCCCATGGGGCTCACGCTGGCGCTGCTCGGCTTCGGCGGGGCATCGCTCGTGGGCTACGAGCTCGTCGGGCGCATCGCCAAGAGCCGGGTCGAGCAAGAGATCCAACGCAAGCCCAAAGCCCTGATGCTCCGCGACGCGCTGGTCCACGCGAGCCCCCGCCGGGCGCTGCTGCTCGTCACGCTGCTGCGTGCATCGCCCAGTGCGCCCTTTGCACTCACGAACCTATTGCTTGTGTCGTTGGGCGTGCCCCGGGGCGTGTTCTTCTTCGGGACCCTGATGGGCATGTTCCCCCGCACGCTCGCGGCCGTGCTCATCGGCCAGCAGTTCACCGGCTGGACGGGGCACATCGAGAAGCCCAAATGGATGCTCGTCGCCGGGATCGTCGCGGCCGTGCTGCTGCTGATCGTGATCACACGGGCCGCCGGCACCGCGCTCAAGCGCGTCGCAGAGGGCACCGGCTCGGCAACACCCGCTAGAGCGGGTCTTTGATCAGCTGCACCAGCGTGAACATAAAGACCATCAGCGTAAAGTTGTGCATGAAGTGAGCGGTGATCGGCGCGATCAGCGAGCCTCGCCATTCTCGCATCACGGCGAACATAAACCCGAGCGCGATCAGCGGCGCAACAAGCAACGGTCCATAGTTGTGCATATACGCAAAGAGCACCGCGCTGATGAACGCCGCAAGCACCCAATGCAATGACCCACGCAGGTGGCGATACAGCGCCCCGCGGAAGATCGCTTCTTCGACCAGCGGCGCCCAGATCGTGGCGAGCGTAAAGAGCAGCAGCACGAGGAAGATGTCGCCGTTGGCGATCATATCGAAAATCGGATTCGAGGCTTGGACCGGCTCGCCCCCGTTGCCCGAGCTGAGCCCTTCTTGAATCACCAGCACCACGACGGTGACCAAGACCCCGACAATGTAGACCGGGATGGACGCGATATAGCCGACGATCCCGCACCCGATCTCTTTGAAGATCCCCTCGCCGCAATGGAGCCCGATGGCCTTGCGCCAGTTGGCCGGGTACATCCCACGCACGAGCCCCCAGAAAACAAACAACAGCAACGACCACTGCAAGAGCAGCAGCAGCAATCCCATATCGGGCCATCGCGCGTTGATGAAGAATGTGCCCACCGTGAGGACTAGGAACCCGAAGACGAACACGCCGTAGGTCTCGAGGAACACGCTACCGCCGCGCGTCGGCACATGGGCCCGCATGCGCATCTTCCCGCTCGCGAACCCGATGATCCCCAATATCAACAGCACAAACCCGGTGATCGGCGCGAGCACGCCCACGATCAGAATCAATAGCCCAAAGATCCCGATCTTCATGCCGTTGTTGATGAAGGGCTCGCGGAACGGGTCGTCATCGTCGAGCCCGTGCGTCAGCGCGACCTTGCCGATGAGTCCGTAGCGGGCGCTGAGCTGTGCGCGTTGTTCGTCTTCGAGCGCATCAATCCCGTCGGTGTAGATGGTCTCAAGGGCCTTGAGCTCTTCGAAGATCAGATCGTGCTCAGCTCGCTTTTCGAGATCCTCGTCGGAGAGTTCAATGTTCTTGACGAGTTCATCCATGCTCCGATCGACTTCTTCATTTACCAATGTAGATTGCAGCTCATTGATCCGATCGAGCGCCTCTGCATCGCCCTCGAACTCTCCGGCGAGCATGATCAGACGCACTTGATCTTCGTTGCTCAGACTGCCTTCAAACACGGCGAACTGGTCCATAACCTGGGTTGATTGTAAAAGGTCATACCCACGCAGAAAGACCCGCCCCATCAGATCGACCTGCCCGAACTGTCCATCTGCTGGCAGGGCTGGTGATTGCACCTGTTTGGGCGTCGGCTGCGAAAGCAGGGTCTTCTCTTTCCACTCGTCGGGCACATTTTGCCAAATGATCACCAGCGTCACCACGATCAGCGTCAGTACCATCGTGACCAGGCGCGTCGCTCGGTTGCCCGGATCCGCGGGGTCGATCGGGTTGCCCCGCTTGGTGACCAGATCGCTGTGGTCGTGACGCATCGCATTAGCCAACGGCGACCAATTCTTCACCGGGGCCCGGGGGGGCTGCTGGGATGAAGGGTTGCTTTGTTGGTTTTCGTTCGGTGTGTCGGTCATATGAATGTTCGCTCGGTCGGCGTGGCGAGAATGGGCGGTCGCGTGCGGGTATCGGTCAGTTGAAACCGGTCCCATTGATGAAATCCGATGATACTGGCGATCCATAGAGGATACACGATCATATCGGCTCTGTTGCTCCTTGGGATGGGTTGATCGAATATGCTCATCGTGTCCAATGTCGGCTGGACTTTGGATAATCAGCGGGCTAATTTACCTTCCCCACACGCTTTGTGCGTCCGGGATTGATACGACAAACATGCAGACTTGGCCCCGTGCTTCGTCTGTCCGCCCTGCCCGGTAGGCAGCGTTTCAAGCACGACCACGGTTGTTGCTGATCTTCGTTGAGCTTTTTCGCTCCGCGTTTGGTCGGTCGCCGCCCGCCGCGTGCGGGATCTGAATCGAAAGAAGGAGTTGAACCATGGGATCAACAAAGAAGCACACACACCTCCGCCGCCAGACCTTCGTCGCCAAGAAGGGCGAGGTCGCCAAGCAGTGGCGCATCGTTGACGCCTCCGAGCAGCGCCTCGGGCGCATGGCCACCGAGATCGCGACCGTGCTCATGGGCAAGCACCGCCCAGAGTACACCCCGCATGTCGATTGTGGCGATTTCGTCATCGTCACCAATGCTTCGCTCATCGAGCTCTCGGGCAACAAGGCCGATCAGAAGCTCCGCCTGACCTACTCGGGCTACCCCGGTGGCCAGAGCGCCGAGACCTACGGGCACCTGCGTGATCGCAAGCCCGAGCTGCTCATCGAAGAAGCCGTGCGTCGCATGCTCCCCAAGAGCCGCCTTGGCCGCCAGATGCTCAAGAAGCTCAAGGTCTACCCAGGCGCTGAGCACCCACACACCGGCGCGAACCCAATCGCACTCTAAAGACAGATTACACACCCTGCCCAAAGCGCTTCGGCATGTGATCGAACGCGTGGATGCGGGCAGTGAACGAAAGGTAGATACTCATGGCAGGTTACGAAACCACCATCACCAACCCAGAAATGGCGGGCGAAAATGTCGCCGGCCCCGCAGAAACCCAGCAGGCTGTCCGCGTGCTCCCAGACCCAAAGCCGGCTGACAAGCACGGCTGGTGGTGGGGCACCGGGCGACGCAAGGCCGCGGTCGCACGCGTCCGCTTCCGCCCAGCGCAGAACGCCGATCAGGGCGAGCTCAAGATCCAGATCAACCGCAAGAAGTTCAAGACCGTCGAGGAGTACTTCTCCGAGATGCAGGACCGCGCCGACGCCGTCGCACCGCTCAAGCTGACCAACACCGAAGGCAAGTTCGATATCTTCGTTCGCCTCCACGGCGGCGGCTACATGGGCCAGGCACAGGCACTCCGCCTGGGCATCTCCCGCGCACTCGTCGGGTACGACCCGAACTTCGATGCCGCACTCCGCGAAGCCAACTTCCTGACCCGCGACGCCCGTAAGGTCGAACGCAAGAAGTACGGCCAGCCCGGTGCTCGCGCCCGCTTCCAGTTCTCGAAGCGTTAATCGAACTGGCGAGATGTATTCGCCGAATCTCAGATTCTTCAACCAGCCCGGATCCGTCCGGGCTGGTTTTTTTATGTCGATGTGTAAACACCCGCGAACCACAATGCGGGTACAGTCATGGCGTGCCTGCCCGACTCATGATCGCGAACTCCAAGCTCCAGAGCTGGACCAAGCAGCACGCGATCGGGCTCTCGATCGTGTGCATGGTGCTGTTGATCCTCAGCGCCATCCTGCTGATCGCGGCGATCAACGGGCTCGCCAATACACCCAGTTGGTGGAGCAAGCTCGGCGTGATCAGCCGCGACGATCCGCAGATCGTCCGGCAGGGCGAGCAGCTCGAAAACGCGATCACGACGCAGCTCACCATGGTCCGCGATGCCGATGACCCGACTTGGTCCGTGGCCATCAACCACGAGCAAGCCAACGCCTGGCTCGAAGCCCGCCTGATCAACACCATCACGACGCACCTGGGCGACGACGCTTGGCCAACCGAGATCGAAGCCGTCCGCGTCGGGCTCGATGGCGACCAGATGACGCTGGGCGCGTTGGTCACCCACGCGTCGGGCAAGTCGGTCGTATGGGCCAGGGTTCAACTCGAACTCGACGAGCTCGGCGACCTCTGGGCCACGCTCTCCTCGGTGCATGTGGGCACCACCCCCGTTCCGATGTCGATCGTCAGCGCGATGAGCGACGAGCGGGCGGTGCACAAGAAGTACCGTGTGGGTGCGGGGCGTCTAGAGATCGGCGACGGGCGCGTAGGACAGCTTTTGGCCTTGCGGGTCAGCAACGGGCGCTTCGAGCTGGTGATGGAAACGAAGTAACGAAACCGATTTTTGTTCTAGCCGATGATCGCGGGTTTCTTCTTGACCGTGCGATCGATCAGCTTGCGCGCACCTGGGGTCTGGATCTTACGGATGGTGTTGGCGTTCTCGACAAATCGTTGCTTGAACTCAGGATCGCTGTTGAGCGTGTGCTCGATGGATTGGATGATCGATGCCGCGCTCTGCTTGAGATTGCGTGAGCGCATCAGCGAAGCCGCCAACGCCGCCCCGAGCACCAATGGCCCCTGGATCGGCGCGGGCACCCAGGGCGTGAGCGATTCGGCAGCCACCGTCAACGGATCGCTCGGGTTCTGCGCCTCGCTGATCACCGCGTCGGCCTGCGCGATCGCCGCGTTGAGTAGGCCGATCTTTTCGTTCGCGTGTTCGATTGTCGATTCAAGGAACGCGCCCGCCGGCGATGCCGGGTCGATGGTCGCTTGATTGGTCTCGAGCGTTTCGAGCTGCGCCTGCAGATCGGTTTCGAGCATCTTCGCTTGGTCCCGCCAGTGTGTGGTTTGCGCCAATGCGCCCTGCATGTCCGCGCACCCGCCCAGCAGCGTCATCAGCACAATGACGATTGATAGCCCGAGTGTGTTCTTGAAGTTGTTCATGTATGTTCTCCCCGCGTGTTCAACCACGCCGACGATCGCACGCGATCGATCGTCAACGGGGCGTTGTGCGGGGTAGACCGAGCCGATGACTCATCGGCCGGGCGGGCAGAGGAATGGTACAGTGCACACAACAGAATGCAACAGTGCGCAGGCACAGCGCCGCGACTTTGCGCACAAGCTTGGTCATTGCATCAAGATTGTTGGTCGATGATCGCCCGAGCCGCCTGATGGGCCATGCGATGCCCTGACTTGATCGCGTGCACCTTCGCCTGCAATGGGCGGCCAACGAGCGCCAGATCACCGATCAGATCGAGCAGCTTGTGCAGGGCGCACTCGCGGGGATCGCGCAGCGTGTTGTCGATCGGGCCGGCTTTGGCGATCACCAGCATGTCGCTGGTGCTCAGATGTGTAAAGAGCCCGGCGCTGTGCATCGCGTCGGCTTCGTGCTCAAGACAGAAGGTGCGGGCGTGGGCGATGCGCTCGGCATAATCGCTCGCGTCGCCATCCCAGGTGACGCTCGCATTGGTGATCTCGGGCTGGGGATAATCGAGCGTGTACGCGTAGCTTGGTTGTTCGCTCGGCTCAATGCTGATTGATGCGTCGTCGTCTTCAATCACGATCCGCTCGGTGATGGTGATCGGTTTGATTGTGGCATCGAGTGTTTCGATCCCGCTGGTGTTGATCGCGTGAACGAACTCGATCGCGGAGCCATCGAGGATGGGGATCTCGCAGTGCGCATTGGTCGATTCGATCTCGATAAGCGCATCGCTGATGCCCAGGCCGCACAAGGCCGAGAGCAGATGCTCGATGGTGGCGATGTTGATCTGGTCGTTACCCACACCCGTGCACCGCGGCGGCATGCTCGCAAACGCAGGGTGCACAGGTACGCTCGATAACGCATCGATGTGGGCTGGGATCTGTTTGCCCATGTGCTCAAAGACGATTCCGCGATGATCGTGCGAAGGGCGCAGCGTGATCGTGCAGGGCAGAGCGGAGAACAGCCCTGTGCCAGAGAACTGCAGCGGCGCGTTGAGCGTTGTTCGTTGCATACTCAAGACGCCGAGTAGTTGTCGTCGAGTTTTTTGAGCGACTTATCCACGCGCCGACAGAACTTGGCCAGGTTCCGCTGGGCCGCGATGTTGGCCATCGCGATCCGCGCGGGCATCGCGGGGACGCCCAGCACAGTTTCGCCGTCGGCGATCTCGTCGAGCACGATCGCGCCGCCCGCGATTTTGACATCCTTACCGACGGTCGCCTGGTCGTTGAGCACGACCGCGCCCCCGACCATGGTGCGATCGCCGATGGTCGCCGAGCCGCCCAAAGTCGTGCGCCCACAAAGCAGCACATCGTCGCCGACGATGCAGTTGTGGGCCACATGCACTTGGTTATCAAGCTTGGTGCGATTGCCGATCCGGGTGACGCCGAACTTGGCGCGATCGATCGTCGAGCATGCGCCGATCTCGACATCGTCGCCGATCTCCACGCTCCCGATCTGAGGCACCTTGGTCACTGGTCGATCGTCGGTGGCGAGCAAGAACCCGAAGCCGTCGGCTCCGATCACACAGTTGGCGAAGATCAGCCCGCGTTGTCCAATCGAGCAGCGATCCCCGATCACCACGCCCGGGTGCACCAGCGTGCCCTGTCCGATGGTTGCATCTTGCCCGACATACACATTGGCCATCAGCACGACACCGCTGCCCACATGGGCGTCCTTGCAGACCACACATCCTGGCCCGATCGATGCGGACGGGTCGACATCGGCGCTGGGATCGACGCACGCGTTGGGATGGATTCCGGACTCAGGGAGCGCGGTCTTGGGCGCGATCGCGTTGAGGATCTTGACCACCGCGACATCCGCGTCCTCGACATAGATCAGCGCCCGCGATTCGGGGTCATGGTCAGAAATCTCGATGCCCTCGCTGACCAGAGCCGCCTGACACTTGGACTCGCCCCAGCCCTTGGCAAAGCTCTGCGATCGGATAAAAGTGAGCGCACCTTCATGCCCGTCCTCGATCGGTGCGAGCGTGCTCAGCACAATCTCCGGATTACCGACCAGCCGCCCTTCAACCATGGCCGCGAGCTCGTCGGCTCGGATAGAAACCTCGCCGGGGCTCGATGGGTCGCTGGATTGAGCGGGCTCTTGTTGTGTGGTCATCGTGTTGAGCATCCGTTGAGGTTCGATCAATCAAAATCAGGGCGCGGTGTACTCGTTGTTCATCAGCGTGATGACCTGCTCGGTGATGTCCACGCTCTCGTGCTTGTAGATCACGCTCTTGGTGACGATCGAGCGGTACACATCGGCGAAGGGCACATCGGATGGGACCGAGAAGAGCGAATCGTCGAAGAGCACGATGTCGTAGCCCTCGCGATCGGCGATGCGGGAGATCGCCTCGGTGATCTTGCCGTACATCTCTTTGGTCACATTCCCGCGATCGATCGAGAGGATCTGGTTGAGCGCATCGCCGCGAGCCTTGACCACGGCCTGTGTTTCCATCGCCTGGCGGATCTTCTCTTTGCGTTCGTTGGTGCCCTGCTCGAGGAACTCGAGATCGGCCTGGATCGCTTTGAGATTCTCAATCACCTCGTCGAGCTGGGCCTGGCGGCTGGCCTTGCTCTGCTCAAGCTCGGCTTCGCGCACCAATCGTTCTTCGAGCTTGTCGATGATGCTCACGATATCAACCGTCGCGATGGCCGTCGGCTGGGCCGGTGGACGCGAGGCGTTCGCGCCCGCCTGCCATGCGAAGGCCGCGAGCAAGACAGCGGCCGCCGGGATCATCGAGAATCTGGAGATCATCGAGGGCTTGGTGTGGGTCGGGCGTGGGGTTTTCGAAAACATGGTCAAATCTCCGTGCGTATCGGTTCTGTGTCGTGTCCCTCAATGGTATACCCATCGCCGGCGCACCGGTTGACACAAAGCCGACGATTTCTCGCCGGGTTTATGTATCAAGCGGGTCACAAAGCCGGCAAGAGCAGTTTTAGTTGAACGGCAGGTCGATCGTAAAGGTGAACAATCGGTCTTCGTCGGTGTCTTCACTGATGATCGGGAACCCGAAGTCGAACGCCAGGGGAGCCGGGCTCAGCGCCGGCACATGGAAGCGGATACCAAAGCCCACCGAGACACGGAAGTCATCGAGCCCGGGATCGAAGGTGACTGTACCCGCATCGACAAAGCCAACGAGCGAGAAGATGTCCTCGTAGATCGGCTGTTCGATCTGCACGCCGGTGAAGAGCTGCCATGTGCCGCCGATCGGATCGTCGGAGGGCAAGCCGTTGTCGTTGCGGATGCCCTTGGGCGAGACGGTGCGGAAGTCGAAGCCGCGGAAGTTCTGCCCACCCATGTAGAAGCGTTCGTAGGTGGGGGTGTTGTCGCGTCCTTGGGGGATGTACCCGATCCGACCCTTGAGGCTCAGGATGGTTGATCGCCCGAGGTAATCCTCACGAATGGGGATATAGGTCGCGTGCGACGCGGTGAACTTGGTGAACTCAAAGTCGCCCATGACCTGCTCGACCGACAGGCTTGTGCGTGAGCCGCTGGTCGGGCGGATGAGCGAGTCGAGCGTGGTGCGCTGCAGGTTGGCCCGCAGCCCGACAAGCAGGTTTGCGTCCTCGACCTTGAAGATATCGACCGGGCGATCGGGCTCGATATCCGAGAGGCTAACCTCTTCGGTCCGCAGGTTCAGCCCGCCCTCCCAGCGCGTGCCGAAGCGTCGTCCGAGCCCGATGCGGGCACCGATGCGCTGCTCGTCGAACTCATCAAAGTCACGGTTGCGGTACGACAGGTTGATTGAGCCCGAGTAGTTTGATTCGAGCAAGTACGGCTCGATGAGCCCGATCGAGTAGGTCTGCACGCGGTTGCCCGGGAGCATCTCGATCTGGAAGGTCTGACCGCCGCCACGGAAGGCGCGCCCGGAGAAGAACTCGCCGGGCGAATCAGGGGTGTCGCGTATATCGAAGTTGCGCTGCGTGAGCGCGACGCGCCCAATAACGCCAGAATCCGACGATACCGCCGCGCCGATATCGAACGAGCCCGTGTTGGTCTCTTCGATCTGGATCAGTACATCGCGGTAGTCCGACTGGTCCGACGGGTTGAGCGAGATGCTTGTGTCCGGATCGCGCGGGGCATCGGCTGCTCTCGGCTTGTTCGTGCTCGGCTTGTTTGTGTTCGGATCATTCCTGCGGGCTCGGGGGATGAACTCGTCATCCCAGACTTCGGCGAAGAACTCCACCCCGGGCTCCTGAGGCGTGATCTTCGTGCCCGTCCGTCGATGGAACAGGTTGAGCCGACGCAGACGCACCTTCGAGCGGTCCATCGCGGTGGTGTCGAGCGGGCGCGTCGGGCGGATCTCGATGTGCCTGCGGATGACTTCCTGGCGGGTCAGGTCGTTGCCCTGGATAATCACCTCGCCGGCCCGGAAGCGTTTCCCTTGGAAGATCTCCACCCGCAGGTCGACGACTGGTTCAACAGGGTCTCTGAGCTGTCTCGAATAGATGTTTCGTGTTTCGAGCGTGCCCGCATCGACATAGCCCATCTGGCCGTAGGCCGAACGCACGATACTGATCGAGCGATCAAGCTCACGCACGGAGAAGATATCGCCAGCCTTGATGCTCATCAGCCCGGCGATCTGCTCCTTGTTAAACACCGGCTCTTCGCCGTCCTCAGTCTGAACAATAATTTTCACCGAGCGCAGGGTGTAGAGCGGGCCCTCTTCGATGATGTAGGTGATGATCGACTCACGCCCATTGGGGGCGGGCTGGATCAATCGGTCCGCCCGGACATCAAGATACCCGCGGTCCTTATAGAACTCGATCAGATTGGCGATATCGGAGTTGAGCGTGTTGTCGTCGAGCTGTCCCTTGCGGAAGAACGATGCGGTCTTGGTGTCGAGCTCACGCCGCAGCTGCTTGGCCGTGAACGACTCATGCCCCGAGAACCGGATCGCGGTGACCTTCAACCGATCGCCCTCAAGAATCCGAAAGAGGACAAGGCCCGTGTCGGCCAGTTCTTCCTCGTCAACCGTCACGCGCGCGTGGTAGTACCCCTTCTGGCGGTACAGATCTTCCATGCGCCGGGCGGACCGGTCGATCTGGAACCGATCGATGGGCGTGCCCGAGATCACATCGACTACCGCGGCCAGCTTGTTATCGTTGATCGCTTCGTTGCCCGCGACCTGCACATCGACCACCAGTCGGCGTTCGAGCACCTCAAAGACAATCTGGACGGTCCCGTCGTCGTTGATCCCGGCGTAGACCTCGACGCTTGAGAACGAGCCGAGCCGATTGAGCCGACGGATGTCGTCGCGGATGGTCTTGGCGTCGAAGATGGTCCCGCTGAGCGAGCGGATGTTGTTGACGGCTTCCTGCTGAGCCTCGAGTGAGAGCGGGGATTCCTGGTCCTCAATCAACGCCGGGCGGACCGACACACTCGAGATCATCCGGTGCTCGTAGATGGCCATCGGGTCATCGGACGAAGACAGCCCCGCCGTGTTGGTTGGTTGGGCGTCGCTCGACTGGGCGAGGGTGATCCCGTTGGTCGCGCTCAGGGTGCCGGCGGCCGCGACGATCGCGAGCAAGCGGGCACGGGCGCTGGTACAGGTCTGGGCGCGTGTGGATAGGGGCGTTCGTGATGGTGTGTGCTTCAACGACATAAACCTCGTACGGTGACGATACACGCCCTTGGCCCGCAACACAAATCGAGGGGTGCGTTGCGACGGGTGTCTGTGCGGATTGGCCCAAACGCGCTCGGCGTTTTGACATTCTGGAGAAGGATAGAGTATTCACCCGATGCAGGATGCTTCTCAGACTTCAGAGGGACGATTTTTGACAGAACACGATCCGTTTTTCAATCACGCTCATCAGCGTTCTGGTGATGGTACGGGGCGATCGAGCTGGTCGCGCATCCGCCGGGGCTTGCTGGTCTCGATTGGTTTCGGCAGCCTGCTGCTGGGCGCGGTGCTCGTGGTGACAACCGTGAGCCCGGAAACACTCCAAACCATGAGCACCATCGAGCTCGCGGGCATCCTCGGGCTCGTGTGCATGCCCGTGCTGACCATGCTGAGCATCGCCCACGATCGCACGGTTGTAAAACGCGCCGCGTCAAGTGTTTATAAGTCGGTTGTTTCAGGAGAGCCCGCCCCACGCGTCCGCCATCGCAGCACAGCCCGTTCAGTACCCGCGGTTCGCCTGATCCACCACGCCCGAGCATCTGACCCCATCGAAAAAGCCTCACCCGAACCTGTCGGTTCGTTGTGAAGCTTTGCAAATCAGCATAACTGATTGTTTTCAAGCGTGTTAGAACCGATCAGTCGAGATCAGCTCAGGTTCACGGGCATCACGACATACAAGAAATCGCCGCCGGCCTTGAACAAGCCCGGCTTGTTGTGCGCCTTGAGCTCGATCATGATCTCCGGATCGTGGATGACCTTGAGCGCATCGGTGATGAAAGTCGGGTTGAACCCGATCTCGATGTCGTTGCCGTCGTAGCTGACGAGATCGACCTTGATGTTCGCCTCACCCATTTCCGGTGCCCGGCTCGAGAGCTCGAGCGACTTGTCCTCGTTGGTGAACGCGAGCCGAACGCCTCGCGACTCTTCGTTGGTCAGCAGGGCTGCCCGCTTGACGGCCGACGCCAGCGTGTCGCGGTTGAAGGTCACCTTGATATCCAGATCGCGGGGGATCACATCCTCGTACGGCGGGAAGGTGCCCTCGACCAGGTTGGTTGTGAGGACCGCACGCGAGTCCGATGGCTCGTCGCCGAACGCGAACACGGCTTGGTTATCAGTGATCGCGATATGCACCGGCTCGTTCTCATCGCTGGTGAGCTTCTGGATCATCGAGAGTGCCTTCGACGGGATGATGCACTGGGTGCTCTCGCCATCGCCCGAGATCGTCACGGTGGACTTGGCCAAGCGCCGCCCGTCGGTGGCGATCATCTCGAGCTTCTTGCCGTCGCGCACCATGAGTACGCCGTTGATCGCGTAGCGCGAGTTCTCGCGGGCCGCGGCAAACAGTGTCCGAGTGACGAGCGAATCGATCACGCCCGCTTCAGTCGACAACAACGCCTTGGCGGCGGCAGACGCTGCGGAACCCTCGGCGATCGCCTTGTAATCCGCGAGCACCGGGAAGTCCGCTGGATCAAAACCGTGCAGCGAGAACAGCGCATCCTCGCCCTTGATCTTGGTGGTCTCGCCCGAGGTCTCGAGCGTGAGTGTTGATTCGTTGTCCTCGGCCGAGATGATCTGGCGGAGCTTGTCCGCCGGGATCAGAGCGCTGCCCTCTTCGGCGACATCCACGCGCCCGATGCGCACGGTCAGCGAGATCTCCGCATCGGTGCCCGAGAGCGTGAGCTCGGCGCCCGCGTCGGACTTGCTCGCGCTGAGCTTGATGCAGGTGAGCTGAGGCCGCGGCGAACGCGAAGCCACAACGCCCGAGACTTGGTTGACGGCTTCGAGCAGGGCGGCTCGTTCACAGATTACTTTCATCGCGCAACTCCATCGGCCATCGGGGTTTTCATTCCAACGGATCGCTGGGGATGATGGCTCGTCTTTGTACTAAGGTGAGACTGGATACTAGGCAAATAATGAGAAATAGAGGCTATATCCTGTGGATCATCATACGAAAATCGCAGCGGTAGTGGGTCGGGCCAGGCTGGAATGAACACGGATCGAACACAATTGGGGATGGCTTGTGGATGAATACTGCAAAACGCAGGCCAAATGGAAAATTGCGTCTGTTTGAGCCCCCAATCGCGTGCAACGAACCGGGCTTTGCGCTAGGATGAATCCATATACTGTATGTACGCCACGCCGTGCTCAAGGACTCCCGTTTCCTCGTGTAGAGGCGCGGAAAAACCATTGAAGCCACGGCGTTTTTGCTTTTTGAGACCCGTTCACCATCGCAACTGTCTGCCTTTCACACAGAGGATTCACACATGTCATACGAAGCCGCAGTGCACGCACAAGCATTGGAACTCGACCGCCTGAGCCTGGAAATGACCGCCGCCTGCGGCACGGGTCATCCCACCAGCGCCATGAGCATCGGGCACCTTGTCACCACCCTCATGTTCTCCTCGATGCGTTGGAGCCCCGACTACCCCAACTACCCGACCTCGGATCGCCTGGTGCTCTCCGAAGGACACGCCGTCCCCGCGGTCTACGCCGCGATGGCGACACTCGGCGTAGTCGTTGGCAAGGACGACGACAAACGCAAACTCACCATCGATGATCTCAACACACTCCGCGATTGGCACTCCGTCCTCGACGGCCACCCCAACCCGATGGAAGGCGTTGACTTCTTCGACGCCGCGACCGGTTCGCTGGGTCAAGGCTTGAGCGTGGCTGCGGGCGTCGCCAAGGCTGCCCGCATCGATGGCTTGGACCGGCGCGTCTACTGCATCGTCGGCGACGGCGAAGCACGCGAGGGACAGGTCGCCGAGGCGCTCGACTTCATCGTCGATCACCAGCTGACCAATGTCTGTACGATCTTCAACTGCAACGAGTACGGCCAGGCCGATCGTGTTTCGGGTCAGCAGAGCCCCGAAGTCCTCACCCACAAGCTCCAAGCGTTCGGATTCGAAGTCCTCACCATCGACGGGCACGCTCCGGATCAGATCAAAGCGGCCTTCGACCAGTTCATCTCCATCTCGGGCGATGAGAACACCAAGCCCGTCGCGATCGTCGCCAAGACCATCAAGGGCTGGGGCGCACCATCGATGCAGGGCGGCGGCTGGCACGGCAAGCCCGCGACCGGCGAAGCGCTCGAGAAGGCACTCGCCGAGCTCGCCGATCGCCGGATCGAGCTCACCAGCGCCCTCAGCGGCACCGACGAGTTCACCATCGCACCGCCAACCGAGGCCCCCGCCAAGCCCGCCAACGATGCCGAGCTGCCTCCCCTGAGCGCCGCGATGGAATCCATGGACATGGGCCATGTCCTCGCTTCGGGCAAGTTCGCCACCCGCCGAGCCTACGGCGTCGCGCTGCGTGCCCTCGGCGAGATCAATCCGGATGTCGTCGTCCTCGACGCCGATGTGTCCAACTCGACCTTCGCCGAGACCTTCCACAAGGACGCGAGCCTCGCGCATCGCTTTGTTGAATGCAAAATCGCCGAGCAGAACATGGTCTCGGTCGGCGCGGGCATGAGCGCCGCCGGCAAGATGCCCTTCTGCTCGACCTTCGCCAAGTTCATGAACCGTGCGTACGACCAGATCGAGATGGCGATGAACTCGGGGGCCGGGCTCAAGCTCGTGGGCTCCCACGCCGGCATCACCTTAGCCGCCGACGGCCCGAGCCAGATGTCGCTCCCCGACATCGCCTGGTTCCGCTCGTTCGCGACCATGACCGATCACCACGGCAACCCGGGCTGCTATGTCCTCCAGCCCGCCGATGCCTACGCCGCCTACGCCCTCACCGGCGTGATGGCCGAGTACGAATCCATGTGCTACATGCGGACCATCCGCGCCGACACCGAGCTGCTCTACTCCGACGACCATGTCTTCAACCTCGGCGGCTTCGAGACCCTCGCCCAAGGACGCGACATCGTGCTCGCGGCTTCGGGCATCATGGTCCATGAGGGCAACAAGGCCGTCGAACTGCTCGACAAGGCCGGCGTGAGTGCGACCCTGCTTGATATGTACTCGATCCCGTTCGACACCGACAAACTTCTCGACATCGTCGGCGAGAACGGCGGCTTCGTGATCTCGCTCGAGGACAACTACGGCGCCGGGCTCGGCTCGGCGATCGCCGACGCGTTGATGGAATCCGGCGACGGCTTCGAGCTCGCCCAGATGTTCGTCAAGCGCATCCCCAAGAGCGCACGCACCCCGGAAGAGATGCTCGAGATGTGCGGGCTCACCGCCCAGGACATCACCAACAAGGTGCTCGAACTCCTCGGCGTCGCGGTCTGATCCAGCGGCTGGTTGGTCAACACACCGAACGCTTGGGCAACCCGAGTGTATTTAAAGAAAATGCGAACCCCGGCTTGCAAGAGTCGGGGTTTTTTACGCACCGATCACCACAGGATTGTGGAAATTCTCCCATGGCAAGACGGCAAGCCCGGCGATCATTGGATATGGTATTGCAGAGGTTTTCTGTTCTTGAAAACACGGGTTGATTTCAAATCTGCATGATAAATAAAGAAGGTGCCCGGTGTTTCACTGGGCTCCGAATGGATCAATAGACATGAGCAAAAAGAAGAAGCCGATCAAGGACATGCATGTGATCTATAAGCCCGAGGAGATGTGGGTCCTCGCCAGCCCGATCCGTGTTGAAGTACTCAACGCGGTGTGCGCACTCGAAGAGTGCTCCGTCGCCGAGATCGCGGCCTTCACCGGGCGCTCGCGCACCTCGCTCTACCCGCACATCGAACAGCTCGTCGAGTCCGGGCTGATGATCGAGGGCGAGTCGCGCCTTGCCGGCAAACGCTACGAGCAGCTCTACCACCCGATCGCGCGCACGGTGGGCACCAGGCACGACTCGAGCGATCCCGACAATGTCGCGTACCACCAGGCGTATGGCAACGCCGTCGGTCGGCTCATGGCCCGCCTGCACGAGCGAGCCACCGCCAACCCCGACGCCGTGGTCCGCGGCCCACAGCGCGACACCAACGCCTGCCTGCAGGTCGCGTGGGTCGATGAAGACTCACTCGCCGAGCTCAACGAGCTCGTCGATCGGATCTGGGAGATCTGCCGAGACTCGCGCCCCAGCGAGGACGGCAAGCTCGTCAACATCGGCATCATGCTCGCGCCCGACAGCCGAAAGAAGGACTGAGCCCGCCCGATCCCTGCAGCAACCACCCAGCAGCAATCACCCAACAGCAACCACAAAGCTGACACGCATAAAAAAAGCACCAACCCGGAGGTTGGTGCTTTGTGTTTGAGTCACGCTCAAATCGTCTTCAACGATCGATCACGGGCAGCCCGCGCCGAACGCGTCGAGGAAGTCGGACACATCGAAGAAGTCGAACTCGCCGTCGCCGGTGAAGTCCGCGACCGGGTCTTGAGCACCGAACGCGTCGAGGAAGTCGGAGACATCGAAGAAGTCGAGCTCGCCATCGCCGGTCAGGTCCGCCGGGCAAGGTGCCTCGAGCATCAGCGTGGCGACATCCATCTCAACGATCGGGCTCTTGCCTGTTGCGACCCACTGGTCGTAGATGGTCTGGCCGTGGGTGTCGGTGGTGTTCTCATCGCGGAGGAACTCTATGTACTCCTTGCTCGCCGACTGGTAGAACAGACGGACGGTCGCTTTGGTCGCGCCCGCAGGGACGGCGTACTGCGTGTCATCCCAGTACTCGCCGTCGTTGTAGCTGTACGCCACAGGCTCGGCCTGCACCGCTTCAAAGTTCACATTCGTGAACCCGCGTGGCGGGATGCGGTTGTCCTTGTAACGCTTGTTCACGAGAGCGAAGTGGAACGCCGGGCCTTCGGGGACGCCGGTCAAGGCGCTCACCGCGGCATCAACGCCGAGCTTCGCTTCGTAGATCTTCGTGTCGCCCGTGGTGAGCACAGCGGTCGTATCGTCGTATGCACCATGCTCGCCGACAAGCGTGTCGCTGGCATCAAAGTACTGCACATTGATCCACATCCGGCGTCCCTCTGGGTAGCCGGTGGGCAGCTTGTGCCCGGTCTGGTTGATGATCCGGACATTGAGATCACCATCGAGCATCGAGAGCTCCATATCCGAAGCGGACCGGAGCATGCCCTCGGCTCGGGAGATCGACTGAGCAACAGTTGATTCCGAGAGGAAGGTCGCGCTGTCTTCGTGCAGGTTGCGGATCGCGTTGAGGACCCAGTTGTTGCCGCCGTTGAACGAGTGGATCGACATATCCGAACGCACCTCGCCGAAGTGGCAAGACTTGTCCTCGACCTCTGGCATGTGGCAATCCTGGCACGAGGAGACCTCGGCAAGGGTGGTCTCGTAGCGATCGCCGATCGCGATCGGGTTCTGCGCGAACTCGCTCATGACCCATTCTGAATAGGTGCGTTCGATCGGGAAGGTGTCGTACACATTGCCGGTCGGGTGCTGAGCGTTAAGCTCGTTCAGGGCGTAGGTGCCGTCGGGCTGGGCCGTGAAGACGGGGTTTGACACATCGTGACAAGTCGCGCACATGCTCGATGACGAGTGGAACGGTGAGATCTCCCACTCGTGCGTGGCGAAATCGCCCAGATCCACAGGACCGCGTCGGCGGTCCTCCGGATCAACGACATAAGCGCCGGAATGTGACTGTGCGACCGTGGGGGCGTCGACGCCCAAGTTGTCAAGGATGTTAAAGTCGACCAACGGCGAAACACCGACCTGATACTCAGGGTCCACCATGCGGTGACAGAAGTTACAGCTCACGCCTTCTTTGTGATCTTGTTCGGTCAATGCGGAGCCGTCCGTCGGGGTGGATCGCCCCTCGAGCCACCCGCCCGGGGTGTGGCAGCGGAGACACAGATCGCCAGCAAAGGCAGCGTCTTGGTTTGCGATGGTCATCGCGGCAAGGAACAACGGATCACGCATGGCCTGGCCCATCATCGAGGCGGCCCAGTTTTTGAACGGCTCGTTGGCCGCGGTGATAAACCCATGACAGCTGGCACAGTTATCTGAGCTCTGGATATCGGTGTTGAGCATGTCGGGCTGGGTGCCGGGCATGCGGAAATCATTGAGACGGGTCGGGAGCTGGGTCTGCCCAGGACCACCCGCATGGCTCAAGGAGCTCAGCAGGGCACAAAGCCCAAGGCCTGCGGCTGTTGAAGCTTTGCGTGTACGAAAACCACCTTGCATAACGATTTCTCCAGCGGACGAGTTGTCCGATTATCAGCTATTTTGTCTGCTCGAAATTGATGTTGAACCACATCCTCTACACACTCCGATTCTCACGAATTCGGCGTTTAGATGCAAGAATATTCTGGAAAATCCTGATTTTATGGGCGAATTGGCTCATTTCTTTCCCATGGGCGCAAGAAAAACAGGACCTTCATGTCCTGTTCGTGAAAATCCAATCAAAGTGTCCGATAACGCTCGGTCGTTTACGGGCAACCCGCCCCGAACGCATCAAGGAAATCAGACACATCGAAGAAATCAAACGCGCCGTCGCCCGTGAAATCAGCGACCGGGTCCATCGCCCCGAAGGCATCGAGGAAGTCGGACACATCAAAGAAATCGAGCGCCCCATCGCCGGTCAGGTCCGCGACGCACGGCTCGTGGACAATGTAGTCCCCCGGGCCGTGCAGCTCACCGAATGATGAGTCAATGAGCTCGATCGAGCTCGTCGTGCTCGACACGCTGATCCACGCGGACTGATCGGTCCACACGCCCCCGTCCTCGGCTTCGTCGGATCGCTCGTCAGCGCTCGCGTTATCGGCCCCATCAAGGCTCCATTGGATATGGTCGGCCAGAAAGCTCCCGTCGCCGAAAGGGGTCAGCCCGCCTTCGTTGGGGAAGTAGAGCCCGATGGCAAACGCGTCGAGCTCGAAATCAGCAATCGCGCCGATGTCCGAAGCGTTGACCTGCGAAGTGTTGCCCGCGTCGGCATCATTGTTGAGATGGATCGTGATCGCCGCGTTCGGGGCCAGCTCGAAATCAACCAACCCGACCGGGCTGGTGTATCGACGCACCTGCGATGTGTTGTGGCTGCAAAATCTCCACCCGGCCAGGCTGGTGGATTCATCGCCCGTGTTGGTGATGGTCAACACGTGTGCGGCCGTGTCCACACGGACAATCTGGACATCGCGCGGGGCACCGAGTGCGTGCGTTCCGGCGATCGCGATGAGAGACATCGCTGACAACATGGTGGTGCTTGTGTTCATTTGAAAACTCCTCGTGGTTGGTGATTCGTGTACCAGCGGTAAACCCGCCTTTGTACACACATATTCACCCGAAATTCGCTGGCCCCGTGCCCACTCTTTAGTGGGTGGACACCGCGTCGTGATCGCCCAACCCAGCAGCCATAAAAAAACCCGGTTTCCCGGGTGTTGGAGCGAAGATTGAGGACGACGATTATTCGCCCTTGCATCCATTGCCGAAGTAATCAAGGAACACCGAGACATCAAAGAAGTCGTACATCCCGTTGTGATCAAGATCAGCCCGCGGGTCGTTGGCGCTGAAGTAATCCAAGAACGCGCTGACATCAAAGAAGTCGGCCTTGTTGTCCCCGGTCAGGTCCGCGTCGCAGGTCAATACCACATACGCACGGGTGGGGGTGTAGAGCACGCGGTACACCTGACCCAGCGCGATCGCGTCGGGCAGGTTCACCTCATCAAACTCGCCGTTGACCGTGCCGCCCGAGACGATGTCCCAGGTATCACCGAACTGAGGCTGGTACCCGTCGTCGATGTTCACCGTGAGCGTGCCGCTCAGGTCGATCGAGCCGCCGCCACCCATCAGCAGGCGATCGAACTCGCCGGCCTTGAGCCCACCCAGATCCGCGATCAGGTGTGAGCTCGCCGACAGGTGCAGGGTATTGAAGTCGAATCGCCGGAAGGTCGAGCCCGGATCGATCGTGCCATTCATGTTCATCTCGCCCTGGAGGGTCCCGCTGCCGATGATGGTCTGCCCGTCGCCGATGGTCCCGACAAAGCCGGCATCGTTGAGGATCTGCGCGTCGTTAAAGTTGTTATTGACATACATATCGATGACCCCCTCGCCATCGATCACGGTCTCGGCTGCGAACCGCACATGCCCGTTGAAGATGCTCTGAGTCGAGTTGATCAGCACGGTGCCGTTGTTGGTCAGCGGCCCGGTGAGCTCGATGATCCCCCCCTCGCCACGCGCACCCAAGGTGCCCATGTTGGTCACGCCGCCCATCGACATCGTTCCATTGCCGACCATTTCCACGATCCCGGTCCCTGAGGAATCGAAAGTGCCCCCGTCGAGCACCATCCCGCTGCGCAGCGCCAGCGTGCCGTTGTCCGATCGGTACACCCCGCCGCCGCCGTGATTGCCGAAGAGCTCGAGGAGATGGTCCGGGTCGTTGCCGTTGATCGTGCCCAGGTTCACAATGGTGCCCCCGTCACGCCCATCGATCATGCCCGATCCCATGACGGTCTGATCGCCGCCGATGATCCCGTGGAAGACGCCGCCGGTGTAGAACTGTGCATCGTTGCTGTTCCCCGAGCTGCGCATCACGATGGTGCCCGGGCCCGAGATATGCGTCGAGGCATCGAATCGGAGATGGGCGTTGAAGATTTCTGAGTTGGCATTGATGGTCAGCGTGCCGTTGTTGGTCATCGGGCCGACAAGACTCATGAACCCCCCGTTGCCGTTGATCCCCAGCTGCCCGTTGTTGGTCACATTCGAGAGCGTCGCCACACCGTTGCCCAGCATGGTCACGATGCCGACACCCGAAGAATCAAAGATCCCCCCGCTGAGCACCAGCCCACCATCGAGATCAAGGATCCCGTTGTCCGATCGATACACCCCGACGCCCCCGCCATCATGGTTGCCCCCAAGGACCAAAGGCAGCGCCGGATCTTTATCGACCGCCGCGTGGTTGCCATTGATGGTTCCAAGGTTGAGGATGGTGCCCCCATCGCGTCCATCAACAATGCCCGATCCTTCCACGGCTTGATCGCCGCCGATCGTGCCCGTGATCCCGGGGTTGGTAAAGAACTGCGCATCGCTCGTATCACCCCGGCTCACCATTTGAATGGTGCCCGTTCCATCGATGACGGTCGATGCATCGAACCGCAGATGCCCATTGAATACTGCCCTGTTCGCGTTGATCCGGAAGGTGCCGTTGTTGGTCAGCGGGCCTGATAGGACGACGAACCCGCCGTTGCCGTTGACGCCCATCTCGCCGTTGTTGGTCACATTGGACAGGTTGGACACCCCGTTGCTCACATGGGTCGCGATCCCGCTTCCGGAAGACTCAAAGGTCCCCCCGTCGAGCACCAGCCCCCCGCCGAATCCGATGATCCCGTTGTCAGAGCGGTAGACCCCGTCGCCCGAGATCGATCCCTGCAGCTGGAGCTCGGTGTCGGGCACATCAGCGACGAAGGTCCCGAGATTGATGAGCTGGCCGCCGCTGTTTCCGTTGATCCGCCCCGCCCCAGAGACCGTTTGTTGCGCGCCGATCGTCGCGGTGATCCCCTGCGAAGTAAACAGCTGCGCATCGCCCAGATCTCCGCCGCCGCCGCCGAGTGCGAGGCTGATCGAGCCGTTCCCGTCGATCGTCGCATCGCTGTCGAAACGCAAATGGCCGTTGAAGACCGCAGTGTTTGAGTTGATGCTGATCGTGCCGGTGTTTTCGATATCGCCGTTGATGAGCAGGAAGCTCCCGGACCCGGGGACATGAAGATCGCCCGTGTTCGAGAGGTTGCTGATTGATGGCGAGTTGGTGGTTTCGACCGTGCCGCCATTGACCGTAAAGAGCTCCCCGCCCGTCATGCTCGATCCGCCCGCGAGCACCAGCGTGCCCCCATCAGCCCCGATCCGCCCCGTGGCGCCCTGGTCCACCGTGCCCGTGAGTTCTAAGGGCGAGCCCTTGGGCTGGTCGGCGATGATCTCCCCATGGTTGGTCATGAACCCCGAGACACGCCCGCTGCCCATGATCGTGTGCCCCTGGTTGTGCGTGATGGTCAACGCCCCCGAGCTGATCTGCGCATCAGCCGTCGATGAGTTCGCGTTGAGCAAAATCGATCCGGTGCCGTCGATCGTCGCGTTGGATCCAAACGAGAGCACCGTGTCGAACACGCTCGCGTTGTCATTGACCACGATCAGCCCGTCGTTGAACAAATCCTTGGTCAGTGTGAAGGTCCGCCCGCTGTCGAGCAGCAGGGTCGCGCCCGGGTTGGTGATCGAGAGCGCGCCGATGGTGTAGTTGTTATTCGTCGAGACGGTGTAGGGGGCCAAGAGCCCGAGCACCGCGTCCTCGCTGATGGTGTCGGGGATGTTGCCCAGGTCCCAGTTGGTCGCCAACTCCCAGTCACCATCGACGGCTGATCCCCAAGAGAGTGACTGGGCATTGGATACCGAGCCTGCGAGCGCAACAAGTGCGATGGCCGAGAGCGACTTTGGACAGCTGAACATAAGATTTTTCCCCATCGAAGTAGTGTGTGATCCAGATGCTCACCCGAGCATTCGAGTCCCAATCATACCAGAGCTGCTCCACAGTTTGAAGCAGAAAAACGCCAGTCCCCGGCGATTTTTCCGGACCGGAACATGGTCCAGATAACAAAAAAGCCGCCAACGGCGGCTCTGTGAAGATCGGATTCAGCGAACAGGATCCAGTGTGCTTGCTTACGGGCAGCCGGCTCCGAACTCATCGAGGAACGCGCTGACATCGAAGAAATCAAACGCGCCGTTGTCATCAAAGTCGGCCACCGGGTCCATCGCCCCGAACGCGTCGAGGAAGTCGCTGACATCAAAGAAGTCGAGTTCGCCGTCGCTATTCATGTCCGCCGGGCAGTTGTCCTCCTGGGCGATCGCGTTGATCTCGATGCTCAGCGACGCATCGATCGTCACCGCGCTCGGCGACGAGCTCAGCAGCACCGAAGCGCTGTCGCTCCCAAGTGTCGGCAGGTCAAACGGCACCGGCGGGAGCGTGAGCCCCTCAATGGGGAACTCCGCTTCGATCCGATCAGGCGCAGCCGAGAGCGTGATGCCCAGCGACCCATCCCCGTTGATCGTCACCTGCCCCGAGATCGGGAGCACGATCGGGAGCTCGAAGCCTGTTCCCTCACCGCCCTCTTGCCCGCCCTCTTTGCCGCCGAGCGACTGATCGATATCGAGCAACAGCGACGCCGTAACCAGCGCATCAAGATCAAACACATTCGAATCCTCGGTCGGGCTCAGCGTCCCGGCTCCTGGGCCGCTTTGGGTGAGCAGCACCTGGGTCAGCCCGTCGGTCTGCGAGATCGGCAGCGTGAACGGGATGCCGCCCGGATAGATAAAGGTCGGGTTGACCGTGTTGAAGGTCGAGTACAGCAGCGTGAGGCTGAACTGCGTCCCGCTCGCCTGCCCATTGAGCAGATCAATACTCAATCCGTCAAGATCAACAAGCAGGTTGTCAAAGTCCGCCGAGATCACAAAGCCGCCGCCCGGGTTCGAATCAAGCTCGGTGTCCGCGGCCAGCGACAGCGAGTTGTCGATCGGGTTGTTGCCCGAGCCACCAAAGAACCCCGGGCGCGTCTGCGTGCCCTCGGGGTTCGTCTTCGCATCGTAATCCCCGATCAGCGTGCCCTCGGCTCCAAAGACAACCGCCGCGTCCACAGTGGCCGAGCTGCTCTTCGAATCAATCACACCGGTGAACTCCTGGGCGCTGGCTTGTGTGCACAAGACCACGGACGCAAAGACACATACCGGGATCAACTGGTTTTGTTTTCTATTCATCATGAAAATGCTCTCTCTCTTTCTCTCTTCACTCATACATTCATCACACACACAATCGGTTCTCACGGGCACCCGGAACCGAACTCATCAAGGAAGGCACTGACATCGAAGAAGTCGTACGCGCCGTTGTCATCAAAGTCGGCGACCGGATCACCCGAGCCGAACGCATCCAAGAATGCGCTGACATCAAAGAAGTCCAGCTCCCCGTTGCCATCGAGATCCGCTCGGCAGCCCGGGATCGTGCCCACCGCGACGATCGTCGCCGTCCCGGTGGTCGTCACGGTGCCCAGCTCGTTGCCCTCCGCATCCGTGAACGGCTGGGAGACACTCAGCGGCAGCGTGGTCGTGATCGTCGCGGTCTCGCCAGCGATGATGAGCTCGCCAGCGAACTCCGAAGCGAACGCCCCCTGATCGCCGAGCACCACCACCTGGGCGCCCGTGCCCACGATCAAGATGTCATAGCTCACATCAAGCTCGCCATCGAGCAGCACCGAGACCGACGGGAACACAAAGCCCCCGCCGCTGATTGGGACCGGGCCCGTCGGGGTCTCGGGCGTTGCATAGGACATGCTCGCCCCGGTCAGCGTGGCCTGGGCGGAGCCGAAGAAGCTGAAGGGCCAGTTGAAGTCCATCGTTTGATCGAGCACCACCATCAGATCATGAATCGTAATCGCGCCGGGGTTGGTGTTGCTGTCGAACTCGATCTCGAGATTGCCCGAGAGCGTGCTCATCGCGCTGTCGGTGCTGCTCGCGATCCCGACATCGACCTCGATGGACATATCGAGCGACGAACGCTCCGGATCAATCGAAAAATCAATCGGCGCAGCAAGGACACTGGCGGCACTCATCGCCAGCGACAACGAGCCAAGCGTCAATGCGCCTGGGCGCGTGTGTGATGGTGTGAACATGGGTCCCCTTCGTGTAGTGATCTTGGCGGTGTGAGCCAAGAAAAACCGGGCCGGATCAAGCCGCAAGCGAGTTGATCAGGCCCGGCCAGTTTGTAAAAATGACCCGCCAACGCGGGGCATCAATGGTTGTTATGGACAGCCCTTGCCGAAGAAATCAAGGAAGGCGGAGACATCGAAGAAGTCGTACTCGCCGTCAGCAGTAAAATCCGCCGCAGGATCCTCGGCCGCGAAGGCATCGAGGAACGCCGAGACATCGAAGAAGTCCAGCTCACCGTCACCGGTCAGGTCCGCGGGGCAGGAGGTTTTTGTTGCTTCGCACGCGTCGGAGATCCCGTTGTCGTTCTCGTCGGGGGCGCTCGGGTTGATGATCTTGAAGACCTGGCCGCCGAACACATCGGTGACATACAGCTCGCCGTCTTGGCCCTGGCCGAAGGACGCGAGCCCGAACCCGAAGCTAAACTCGGTGTTTACCGCGTAGCCGTTGGACGGATCAAGCGTCCAGACACTGCCGCCGCAGTAATCGCCGAAGAAGTACAAGCCTTGGTAGTCTTCGCCGAGCTCGCACCCACGGTATACATACCCGCCGGTGATCGAGCAGTTGCCCCCGCCGTGCGAGTACTCGTGCTGCGGCTGGGTGTGCCCGGTCGAGCTGCATGAGAGCCCCGTCGAGTGGAGCCCCTCGCGGCAGCGCCAGCCGTAGTTGAGCCCGCCGACATTGTCCACATTGTGGTTCACTTCTTCCCAGGCGTTCTGCCCGACATCCGCGATCCACATATCGCCGGTCGCGGTATCGAAGCTCGTCCGCCATGGGTTGCGCAGCCCGTAGTGCCAGATGGACTCGAACGCGCCCGCGGTGCCCACGAACGGGTTGTCCGATGGGATCTCATAGTTCTGGTTGGCATCGCTTGGGAAGTCGTCGTCCCCATCGATATCGATGCGGTGGATCTTGCCCAGGCGCTCGTTAAGTCGGCTGGCGTTGTTCTGCGGGTCGTTGCCCGAGCCGCCATCGCCCGAAGCGACATACAGGTAGCCATCAGGCCCGAAGGAGAGCCAGCCGCCGTTGTGGTTCGAGAACGGCTGATCAATAAACATCACGATCCGAGCGGTGCCCGCATCGGCGACATTGGCGTTGCCCGCCGAGACCTGGTACTCGGCGACATACGTGTCGCCGCCTACACCGGTGTAGTCTACATAGAACTTGCCCTCGCCCGCAGCCCCCTCAGTCGCGTAGTCCGGATGGAACGCGAGCCCGAGGAGCCCACGCTCGTCGCCGCCGCTGTCGCCGTTGCGCACGGTGCCATCGATATCAAGGAACGGCGTGGGCAGCAGGGTGCCGTCCGCATCGATGATGCGGATCGCGCCTTCTTGTTCGATCACAAACAGACGCCCAGACCCATCGCCCGCATGGGTGACGAAGACCGGGCGGTCAATCCCTGAGGCGACCTGTTGGGTAGTGAGCTGAGCGTTGGCAACAGTTCCGCAGGCGGCCAGAAGGCACGCACAAAGTACACGATTCATTGTTCTCTCCAGATTCGTTTGTTGATCAGCCAGCCGCAAGGCCCGCAAGATCAACCTGATTTCAATTAACACCGATTGAATGGGCGAATGCCCGTGTCTGATTATTCGTCACGAACCCAACAAAGGTTGCCCCGGATACCCATACTGGTACCAATATCGGCATCATCGGGGTCACAATTCACCCCGACAAACACCAAAGAGCACCTCGAAGGGCTTAATTGCTCAACATCCAGCGCCGAACGCGTCCAAGAAGTCCGAGACATCAAAGAAGTCGTACACCCCGTCGCCGGTGAAGTCTGCGATCGATTTCTGGGCCCCGAACGCGTCCAGGAAGGCCGACACATCGAAGAAATCCAGAACCCCATCTTCGGTCAGATCCGCGGGGCACGAGGGTGCACACGCGTCCGTACCAGGGCCCTGCCAGTCGCCGCCCACCTGATCACAGGTCGCCAAGCTAAACCCGCCAACACACTGCTCGGTCGCAGGGATGTAGCACGCGCCCACGCACGCGGTCTCCGCGCAGGTCGAGCCCGCGCCGTTCCACACCGCGCCCATCGTGATCGCGTCGGCCTCGGTCATGCCGTCGGCGCAGGTCCCGTCTTGCAAACACGCCGAGCCGGTCGGCTCGCCCTCGCAATCAACCACCGCGCGGATGACCCAATCGCCCGACACCCCAAGCGAGCACGCGTCGGTCCAGGTGGTGCCGTTGACCTTCACCGCATTCTTCATCGGCTGGCAGTCAAGACCGTCCGACACGATCGAGGGAAGCAAGACATTCTGGTTATTCGTGTTGGCGAACCGGAACGAGACCACAAACTCTTCGTCGGCGACAACCGGGATCGAGATGGGGATCGTCTGGTTCTCGTCCTTGTAGCGATACTCGTTGAGCACGCCGTCGTTGAGTGCCGGCCCGTCGAGGGTATCCTTGGCCGAGCCCGGGTTGGGGAACACGCCGCCGTTGTAGACAATGATCGAGTCTTCGAGCGAGATCGTCCCGCCCCCGGTGAATGATCTCCAGAAGACCTGGATCGCGACGATGTTGCCATCGCACGGGCTCGTCAGCCACACCGCGGCTTCCTCACCAGCGGTAAAACACGGGCAGATCGCGGCGGCGCTCCCGCCGGTGAGCGTGTCGTTCTGGATCACAATTTCGTCGCCCATCGCCGGAGCGCCAGCGAGCGCAGTCAGACAAAGCACAGATCCCAGAGCCGGGCGTAAGTTGAATCGAAACATCAGAAAACCTCATAGATTGGTCGTGAAACGCGGCCGTCCCCGGTCCTGAGCCCAGTGTATCAGAACCGGCGAGCGAACAAAAGAAAAACCCCCGATGATCGAGGGTTTAAAAAACACTGATAAAAACAATGGTAGAGAAAGCCCATGCAGCACGCTCGTTTATCGGACGAGCCGCGTAACTGGCATGCTTATGGGCAGCCCGCCCCGAACGCGTCGAGGAAGGCCGAGACATCGAAGAAATCGAACGCGCCGTTGTCGTCGAAATCAACCGCCGGGTCCTGGGCCGCGAAACCGTCGAGGAAGTCGGACACATCAAAGAAGCTCAGCTCACCGTCGCCATCAAGATCAGCTCGGCACACCGGAGCACACGGGGCACTCATCGAGCAGAACGGCGTCACCGCGGCGACCTGCGAGCGGGCGAACCCGTCCGTGGCGTTGGCGTCCGCCACAATCCACTGCATATAGAAAGTCTGCCCCTCCATCGAGGTGTCGTCGATCGGGTACATCATCGTGCCAAAGCCCTCACCGGGGCCCATGCCGTTGAGCGTGATGGGCCCGAGCAACTCATCAGAAGCCACCACGCCGTTGGTCGGCGGGCTCGACGAGACCGCGACCCAAGCCTGCGCACCACCAAGGGCGAAGTCCATCCCGACCTTGAATCCAAGGTTCCCGATGTTGGGCGGAGTCACCGCGATCATTTTGGGCACATACCCGCTGGTGCCCGAGTTGCCGACCTCGCTGATCAGCGGGTTGGCGATTTCTTGCTCCGAGTGCAGCTTGGGGCGATCGAACGGGAAGGTCTCGTTGGCGACGCGCGGATCAGTCAGCGCTGTCATCAGGAAGTGGATCGCCGCGGCCTCCTCGGTGGGCGAAAACTCGATCGGCGAAACAATCCGGAAGTCCCGGGCCCCCGTCGGCGAGCGCCCGTTGCGGTGGGCGTAGTGATCAAACACATCATCGATGGTCTCAAGCGAGCCCGTGTGCATGTACCGGTCCCGCAGCCCGATATTGCGCAGCGACGGGGTCTTAAACTCGCCCATCTCGACACTGACGCCGGTAATCCCGCCGCGTCCCAGGTCTTCGTGCACCGGGCGGACGCCATCACCGAGGAACTCAAAATCCCCAAAGAGCGGCGCGTTGTGACAGGTGGTGCACAGCTGATTGCTGTAGGCCTCGAGCCCGTCCTTCTGAAGCTGCGTCATCGCGTCATCGTCGCCCGCGTTCCAAAGATCCCAGGGGGTCTGGTTGGGGATGAGTGTGCGTTCATAAGTCGCGATCGCAAAGCCGATCCGCCCCGCGGTGATCTCGGGATCGCCGAAGGCCCGCTCGAAGAGCTCCGCGTAGGAACCATCGATCTCCAAGGCGTCGGCCATATCCTCGGGCAGCTGCGAAGCCAGCGCCATCGGGGTGACCCGCCCGAGCTTCTCGAAGATCGAAGCCCAGTCTCTGTGCTGGAAAGCCATCTCCACATCGTTCACGATCGGCATCAGCGATTGACTCTCAAGGCCGCTGCTCGCCATCGAGAGCACCTCATTAGTCACCGGATCGACAAAGTTGCCCTCGGCTCGCCCGTCCCAGAATAGGTTCCCGCCGAACATCGACACATAGGTGGACATCGCACGCCGATCCGTCACCTGAGGCTGCAGATCGAACATCTCCGAACGAATGTACGCGCCATTCTGATCAGTCGCGATCACACCCGGCGAACCGTTCACATCATCCTCAGTCCCAAAGATCCCGTCATACGCGGGGTTGGTCGCCCGTCGAGGATCGACACCGCCCTCGGATGGGATGTGGCATGTCCCACAGGAAATCGTGTTGTCGCTCGAGAGCTGCTCGTCCCAGAACAACATCTTGCCCAGCACGCGTTTTTCTTCGGTGATCTCATTCTGAGGCGGCGCAAACGGTTCCCAGAGCCCAACGGTTCGATCAGGCTCGCCCCCAGCAATCGCCTGCCCAGCGCTCAACGACCCCGCAACCAAGGCGCAGGCCATCAATGAGCCAAATGAGAAGCCGCGCCCTTTGCGACCACGGATAGCTGGATATGCGGGAGTGGGCATATATTCGTCCTTCATCTATACAAATGTCTTGAGATCAATCAGTTGCACACTTTCAGCGAACCCCCTGCGCATACACATGCAGACAGGACCCGTATCCTCAGTATACACGGGATCGAAACCCCCGCAACCCATCCAGAACCCTATTGGGTCCGAAATTGCCCGCCCAAACCCTACAGCCGCACCCATTTATGGGCATCCAGCCCCGAAGGCATCGAGGAAATCAGACACATCGAAGAAGTCGTACAGACCATCCCCCGTGAAGTCCGCCGCTGGCTCCATGGCCGCTAAGGCATCGAGGAAGTCCGATACATCGAAGAAATCGAGCGCCCCGTCCCCGGTCAAATCCGCCAGGCACGACTCAACAGGCGTCGCCACGAACACCCCGATTGTTCCATTACGCAAGAAAGCTGCGAACGCGACCTGCCCCTGATCATTGATATCGATCACGCCGTTGACCACCTGCTTGCCGGTGTCGCCGCCAAAGTCAAAGCCCAACGCCAGCGCTCCGAGATCAGTTTCGATCAACTGGTCATACTCGATGAGCTTCACCAGATCATCCCCATCTCCCACCCAGACCCCGGTCGAGTCATGCTCGACATCACTGGCCCGGAACCCGACCCAGCCGTTGGAGTTGACGACCGGCGGGAAGTTGGCGAACGACCCGTTCTGGATCCCGCTGTTGGTCCCGTCTGCGATCGGCGTCGTGTTTGTGCCGTCCCAGTGGTTGACCACCCAGATCGAATCCGATGATCGCCGAGCCGAGAACGCGACATGCCCACTCTGGGCGATGGCCGTCGAGTTGACGAATGAACTCCAAGCCCCGCCGGTCTCCGCCACCGTGATCGGCATGGCCGGCACACTGAGCGTATCAAACCGCACAATCCGGCGCGAAGGCCCACTCTCCGGGATCGTGTTGCTCACCACCTGCAGCGAATCGTTGATCTCTGGCGCGAACAAGAACGAGTACGCCCCTGAGGAAGTATCCGCCACCCGCGTCTGCATCCGCACATCATCAACAAACTCATCGATCACAATCTTGTCGGAGGTAAACCCGAAGTCCCCCCGGTAGCAGATCGCCCCGCCGCTCGTCAGCGTCACCCCCGAGAACCCGCTGGTCCCCTCCGAGCCCCCGGGCACAAAGTCGCGCAGCAGGTTGCCGCTGGTGTCATACAGCTGCGCCCCGTCATTAAAACTCCCCATCTCGATCGCGATCATCCCATTGCGCAGATCAAGCGTCGAAGACCACACCGGATCAAACGGCGCGGGCGCACTAAAGATCACGCCCCCCTCGCCGCCCTTGCCATAGAACACACCCTCGCTGCCCTCGAGCACCGTGCGGATCGCCACCGCGCCGTCCTCGCCCAGCGAGACATACTGAGACGACAACAAGCTCGGGTACGGCAGGTTAAACGCCGGAATACTCTGGTCCAGGCTCGATCGGCACTGAAGCTCAAAGGTCCACTCCGCGGGCACGCCAGCGACAGCGGTCCCGGCCAAGGCGCCAAGCAGCGCAAGAACGGTTGGGATGGATCGGTGCATGATGTGTTCTCCGAATGAATATGGTGTGTGAGATACAAGTTCGTCCGATCAATCTAACAGAAAAAGCCGCCGATTCAAGAGCGATATGCCCGAATCGTCGGCTTGTTTCATCTACAGAAAGTGAGAAAACCAGACTAGTTGCCCACAAGCTGCTCGTTGGTCTCGAACCGATCAAGCGCCGCCAACAACTGCTCCACTTGCACCGGCGGCGGCATATTGAGCATCCGCCGACGCAACGCCGTGATCGTCTGCAACGGCTTGTCCTCAATCAACAAGTCTTCCTTACGCGTCCCGCTGGCCGCCAGGTTGATCGCCGGGAACAACCGCTTCTCCGCGATCTTGCGATCAAGGATCAGCTCCATGTTCCCCGTGCCCTTGAACTCTTCAAAGATCACTTGGTCGCCCTGCGAGCCGGTATCGACGAGGCAGGTCGCGATGATCGTCAGCGAGCCGCCTTCTTCCGTGTTGCGTGCCGCGCCGAAGAGCTGCTTGGGCACTTCGAGTGCCTTCGAGTCAATCCCCCCCGACATCGTCCGCCCCGAGTTGGCATGCTTGCCCGAGCGATTGAACGCCCGGCCCAATCGCGTCAGCGAATCAAGCACAATAAACACATGCTTGCCCGATTCGACCATTGCCTTGGCGCGCTCGATGGTGGTGGTGGAGATCTCGACATGGCGCGCCACATCATGGTCGTTGCTCGATGCGAACAACTCGATCTGCTCTGGCTTCCAGGGCTTATCAAACGGCTCGTCGCCGTCGCGCTGGGCGGCATTCCCATGGAAGGTCCGCAAGAAGTCCGTCACTTCTTCCGGCCGCTCATCGATCAACAGCGCCATGACATGGATGTCTGGGTGGTTCATCAGCACCGCCGTGGTGATGTCCTTGAGCAGCGTCGTCTTCCCCGCCTTGGGCGGCGAAACAATCAACCCGCGCTGCCCCCGCCCGATCGGGCAGAACAAATCAATCAGCCGACACACCGGCGGGCACCCAGGATACTCGAGCGTAATCCGCGGGGCCGGATCGATGCTCGTCAGGTCCATAAACTGCTTGCGCGAAGCAAAGGCTTCCGGGCTCATCCCCTCGATCTCAATGAACCGCTCGACCACCGGGCGTGGCTTGCGTGGCCCAGAGCCGCCACCACCTCCGCGCCCGCGCCGTCGACGCCGGGGCTTCTTCTCGACCACCTCGACCTCGACATGCAGCCCATCACGCAAGGGGAGCTCTTCCCCAAAGTGGACCGGGACAAACGGGTCGTCGGGGGCCTGGAGCGTCTTCGAAGTCGTATCGGACACCTGCCGGATACGCCCCTCAGTACGCCTGGGCCATTCTAAAATGCCAGTAAGCGTGGTGGTAGACATAAATATTCTTGTTCGTCAGTGATTCCCGAACCCTGAACACAAACCATCAGCCCGATGCTTTGCAATCACTCAAATCTGAAGTTCGTTTCGTGCATCTCGTCGCGGAACATTTTCCGATGCTCGGCTCTCCCCGAAAGGTTCTTGCCGACCACTCAACGCCGATGCGATCAGCGGTATTGTACACCATCTCAACCCGGATTCCAAGCACGCCCCGTCTGATGGCAATTCCGACGATGGGCCCTCTGGTTTCGGACATTCAATCAACACCCCCCTGTCGCCGACCTGACTTGCTAAGATAGAGACCGAAATCAATCTCCATTTTTGAACCCATTTGGCATTCGGCTGCCTTCACTCGCCCTCACCCAGACCCAACCATGAAGACCCTCCGCGGCATCCCAGTCTCCCCCGGCTATGTGATCGGCCGCGTCTTCGTCATCGAGGACGAGTCCCGCCCGCGCGTCAAACGACGCGACATCGACGCCGCGGACATCCCCGCCGAGATCGAACGCTTCGAGTTCGCCCGGATGGCCTCGATCTCCGAACTCAACGAGCTCCACAAGACCGCCGCCGACGACATGGGCAAGGAAGCCGCCAAAATCTTCCTCTTCCACATCGGCGTGCTCAACGACCCCTCCGTCCTCAACCCGATCAAAGAAATGATCGAATCCAAGCGGGTCAACGCCGAATACGCGATCTCAACCACCTTCAACACCATCTCCGAAAAGTTCGCCAACCACCCGGACTCCACCTTCCAGTCCAAGGTCGACGACCTGCGCGACCTGGCCGCACGCCAGCTCCGCAACCTCGACACCGAGCAGCGCGTCTCGATCACCAACCTTGATGAAGGCACCGTGATCATCGCCCGCGACCTCACCCCCTCACAAACCGCCGGCTTCGATCGCACCAAAATCGCCGGCTTCGTCACCGCATTGGGCGGCCCAACCAGCCACACCGCCATCGTCGCGGGCGCACTCAACCTGCCCGCAGTGGTGGGGGTCAAAGGGCTCCTGTCCAAGCTCACCGACGGCCAGCGCATCATCGTCGACGGCAAGCGGGGCCACATCGTCATCGACCCCGATGAAGAAACCATCGAAAAATACCACCAGGCCCAGCTCCAAGCCCGCCAGGTTAGCCTCTCGCTGAGCGAACTCGCCGAACTCCCCGCCATCACCGCCGACGGCGTCCAGATCTCGCTGCTCGGGAATATCGAGTTCGCCGAGGAAATCGACCAAGTCCTCGTCGACGGCGGCACCGGCATCGGGCTCTACCGCACCGAGTTCCTCTACCTCACCCAACCCACCGAACCCACCGAAGAAGACCACTACCAGGCCTATGTCGATTGCGTCAAGCGCCTCGATGGCAAGCCCCTCACCATCCGCACCATCGACCTGGGCGCCGACAAATACACCCAAAAACAACAAGAAAACCCCGAGCGAAACCCGTACCTCGGGCTCCGCTCCATCCGCTACTGCCTCCAAAACCAAGACATGTTCCGCACCCAGCTCCGCGCCATCCTCCGCGCCAGCGCCCACGGGCCCATCAAGGTCATGTTCCCCCTCGTCACCAACATCGCCGAGTTCCGCTCCGGCAAATACTTCATCCGAGAAGAGATGGAAGAGCTTGCTGAGCAAGGGATTGCGTACGATAAAGACATCGAGATCGGGATGATGGTCGAGGTCCCCGCCGCCGCCCTGATGGCCGGCTCCTTCGCCCGAGAAGTCGACTTTTTTTCCATCGGTACCAATGACTTGGTGCAGTACACCCTCGCGGTTGACCGAACTAATGAGCGGGTCGCGTCGTTGTATACCCCGATCCACCCCGCGGTGCTCAAACTCATCCGCGATGTGGCCCGCGCCGGGCGTCGATACGACCTCCCGGTCTCATGCTGCGGCCAATCGGCCGCAGATCCAGCATTCGCCGCGTTGCTGCTGGGTCTCGGCGTGCGTACCATCTCCGCGACGGGCTCATCCCTGCCGATGCTCAAAAAGACCATCCGCAGCCTGACCGTCGCCAAATGCGAACGGATTGCTAAAAAAGCGATCAGTTTCGATTCCGAAGCCGAAGCCGCCAGTTATGTGCGGTCAAGGCTCAGAAAACTTGTACCCGAGGTATTCGACGGGCGTCCCGTCGGCTAACTCACTCGCTCGTGCCCAAACCCAGTCTCCGCATCGGCTTACGCCAACGCGTCCAGACGATCAAGCACCGCGATTGATCCTCGGCCACGAACCACGACGCAGCCGTCGACCAAGTCTGATCATCCTGATCTAGACCAATCCGACAGGCCGCCGAATGATCCGGTCGCTCCCCGCCGAGCATCAGCAACCCGCTGAGCCGCGCCGAGCACGCCCAGCCGCCCTCCTCCAAAGAGCGCGTCTGCGTACACCGCGTCACGAAGCCGGTCGCTGCTCCATCCTCAGCGAGCTCCGAGTGCCCACGCACCGCGCACATCCAAAGACAAACCACCGCCCGTTGATCGCACCCGCGACCAGCCGACGATGTCTCTTTGCGCCAAGCCGTGGACCCACCAACGCCCGCTGACCTATCCCAAGGTCACGCATCATGACAGACACACCAGACAACAACGACACCCAGCCCGAATCAGAATCTTCCACCGAGTCAACGCCCGAGAGCAAGACCACCAAGAAGACCACCAAAAAGAAAACCGCCAAGAAGACCACCAAAAAGGCGGCTTCAAAAACGACAAAGAAGACCTCCAAGCGCGTCGCCAAAAAGTCGGCGAAGAAATCAGCCGCCAAAGCCGCGGCCGAAGAGTCCGCTGTCGAAGCGACTGAAGAGCAGATCGCAGAGCCCGTCGTCGAAACCGGTGAAGACAATTCAAACGATTCAGCAGAATCTGACAACGAATCAGAAGACAAGCCCAAGCGCACCCGCCGATCTCGCTCGCGCTCTTCCTCCAAGAAGACCACCAAGAAAACAGCCGATGTGGACGCTGCCGATGACTCGGCTGACTCAGCTGATTCTGACGAAGAGGCAGACACCGACGAATCCACAGAGGCAACCGAGAAGCCCAGCCGTTCTCGCAGCCGGTCAAGCACTCGATCATCGAGCAAGGCAACGACCAAAAAGACAACCAAGAAAACCACCAAAAAGACATCCTCACGCTCCAAGGCCGACAAGGCACCCATCCAAGGCGAGATGATCATCAACTATGTGCCCGGCGAAGAATGCCGCGTCGCCATGCTCGAGAACGGCAACCTCGAAGAGCTCATGGTCGAGCCCACCGACCGCGTCTCCCGCGTCGGCAACATCTATGTCGGGCGCGTCACCAACATCGAGCCCTCGATCCAGGCCGTATTCGTTGACTTCGGCACCGAAGAGAACGGCTTCCTCCATGTCTCGGACCTGCACCCGCAGTACTTCGCCCGAGGCGAAGAAAAAACCGAACGCGTCGGCAAGAAGACCCCACGCAAGAGTCGCCCGCCCGTCCAAGACTGCATCAAACGCGGCCAAGAGATCATCGTCCAGGTCCTCAAAGAAGGCGTGGGCACCAAAGGCCCAACCCTCACAAGCTACCTCTCGATCCCCGGGCGCTTCATCGTCATGATGCCCGGCATGGACAAGGTCGGCGTCTCCCGCAAGGAAGAAGACGAGGACAAGCGCAAAGCCGCCAAACAAATCCTCTCCCAGCTCGAACTCCCCGAAGGCTTCGGGTTCATCCTCCGCACCGCCGGCTTCGACCGCACCAAGGCTGAGCTCAAGCGCGACCTCTCGTACCTCGCCCGTCTCTGGAAGGACATGGAGACCCGGCGCAAGGGCGGCTCCAAGCCCCGCCTGCTCTACACCGAGTCCGACCTGCTCGTCCGCTCCATCCGCGACCTGCTCACCAGCGAGGTCAGCCGCGTCGTGATCGACTCCGAGCCCGCCCTCAAGCGAGTCGCCCGGTTCATCAAGATCGCCGCCCCACGCTCGGGCGCCAAGCTCTCGCACTACACCGGCACCAAGCCCATCTTCCACGCCTTCGGCATCGAGTCCCAGATCAACGAGATCCACGCCCGCGAGGTCCACCTCCCCTCGGGCGGCCGCCTCGTCATCGACCAGACCGAAGCCCTCGTCGCCATCGATGTGAACTCAGGCAAGTCCCGCGCCGCCCGCGACGCAGAGACCAACGCCTTCAAGACCAACATGGAAGCCGTCGACGCCATCTGCCGCCAGCTCCGCCTCCGCGACCTGGGCGGCCTCGTCGTCAACGACATGATCGACATGCGCTTCCAGTCGCACCGCAAAGAAGTCGAGGCCCGCTTCAACGAACGCCTCAAGCGCGACCGCGCCAAATCAAGCACCGCGCCCATCTCGCCCTTCGGGCTCCTCGAGATGACCCGCCAGCGCATGCGCGGCTCGCTCGAATCCCAGCACTTCGCCGACTGCCCCATGTGCCACGGCCGCGGGCTCGTCAAACGCCCCGACTCCGTCGCCGCCAGCGCCCTGCGTGATCTCGCCACCCTGCTCGATCACGAAAAAGTCCACCGCGCCGAGCTCGTCGTCAACCCACGCGTCGCCAGCTCCCTGCTCTCGACCCGCCGCACGAGTCTGACCCGTATCGAGCTTGTCTCGGGCAAGTCGCTCAATGTCCGTGTGTCCGAAGCCCTCCCGATCGACCGCGTCTCCTTCTACGCCTATGACGCCGCCGGCTCCGACATCAACATCGAGAAGCTCAAGCCCGCATCGGGCAAGCGAGCAGAACCCAGCGTCGTCGAATGGCGCGACGAAAGCTCACCCGACGGCTCATGGGCTATGGACCCATTGGACGAAGTCGACGAGACCACCGTCCAGAAGCTCGCCGAAGAAATCGCCCGCAAGGCCGACGCCGCCGAGAATGTCGAACTCCCCGTCGAAGGCCAACTCGACGACGACGGCGAACCCTTCAAGAAGAAGCGTCGCCGCCGCCGTGGTGGCCGCGGGCGTGGCCGATCAGAAGACCGTGATGATCGCGATGATCGTGACGACAACGACCAGAGCGACGACTCGAACGAAGAATCGTCATCGACCAAGGAACAGTCCAACGACCGCGATGCAAACCGCGAACCCGAACTCGACGAGAACGGCGAGCCCATCAAGAAGCGCCGCCGTCGCCGCCGCGGCGGCCGCGGGCGATCATCCGAAGCCCGCGACCAAGAAAACTCCGAAGAGTCAGCCTCCGCCTCCGATTCCAAGCCCAAGCCAGAAGCCGCATCCTGGAACCCCGAGGACGACGCGAGCGACGACAGCGAATCCGCCCAAGGCTCGAACAATTCCGGCTCAAACAATTCCGGCTCAAACAATTCCGGCTCAAACAAATCCGCCGAAGAATCACCCCGCCCAAGACGCCGACCCCGCCGTCGCCCGGGCGCCAAGCGAGACGAGCAAGGCACAACCGAGTCGGCAACCGAAGATTCCGGCTCATCAGCGACCGCCGAAAAATCAGAGTCCTCCAAGCCCGAAGCCGACCGCGTCACCGAGCCCAAGCCAACGCGTCCACGCCGCCGCTCACGCTCGAAGAGTGCTCAGGAAGAGGGGAGCGACGAGCCACAAGCCAAGGAAGAAGCCTCGCCCAAGCCAACAGCCAAGCGCACTACAAAGCGCACCAGCAAAAAGCCCACCGGCGAAGGGTCAAAGCCAGCCGCGAAGGAATCCCCCAAGGCCGACGCACCCAAGCTCCGCCGCGGGCTCTACTCCAACTCCCGCCGAACACTCTCGGCCAGCGAGCTGGCGCGACTGGGCTTAGAGTAAACAGTTCGTTCAAAGGCCGAAGCACCACGCCGAGACCATCATGCACACCCACACCAACAGGACAATCAAGCGCGTCATCGTGCTCGGGTCCACCGGGTCCGTGGGTGTGCAGACCCTCGAAGTGATCGCCCACCTCAACGCGCTCCATGCCCAAGACCCGATCAGCTCGCCGACGCACTACCAAGTCGTCGGGCTCGGCGCAGGCAAAGACCTTGCTTCACTCGCCAAGCAAGCCAAGGCCTTCGATGTGCGCGATGTCTCGTTGTGTGAACTCGCGCCAAACGCCGACCAGTGCGGGCTCAACATCCGTGCCGGCGTTGACGCCGCCCGCCGACTCGTCGAAGAAATCCCCTGCGATCTCGTCGTCGGCGCCATCGTCGGCATCGCCGGGCTCGACTCGCTCCTCCGAGCCGTCGAACTCGGCATCGATGTCGCCCTGGCCAACAAGGAAACCCTCGTCGCCGCCGGCTCGCTGGTCATCGCCGCCGCGAAAAAATCCAACGCCCGCCTCCTCCCCCTCGATTCTGAGCACGCCGGCGTCTGGCAATGCCTCCAGTCCCAAACCAGCGAGCAATATTGCCCGCCCATGCCCGCGCCTCCATCCGTCAAGCGCATCGTCCTCACCGCCTCGGGCGGCCCATTCCTTAGCCAATCCCGCGAGCAGATCCAAGACGCGACACTGGCCGACGCGACCAACCACCCCAACTGGTCGATGGGCGACAAGGTCAGCATCGACAGCGCCACCCTGATGAACAAAGGGCTCGAACTCATCGAGGCCCACTGGCTCTTCGGCATCGATGCCGACCAGCTCGGCGCGATCATCCATCCCCAGTCCATCGTCCACGCGATGATCGAGACCCACGACGCCAGCGCGATCGCCCAACTCGGGGCCGCCGACATGAAGTCCCCGATCCACCACGCCCTGTGCTTTCCCGATCGCTCGCCCTCGTGCGCCGACGCGCTCGATGTCACCAAAATGGGCTCGCTGGACTTCATCGAAGTCGACCACGCCCGCTTCCCCGCGATCAACCTCGCCCTGGGCGCCATCGCCGCCGGAGGCACCGCCGGCGCAATCTTGAACGCCGCCAATGAGCAAGCCGTCAGCGCCTTCGTCGATGGGCGTCTGCCCTTCGGACGCATCGACCGCTGCGTCGCCCAGACCATGGCCGCGATCCCGAGAGCGCCGATCAACACCCTCGACGATGTCTACGCCGCCGACGCCCAGGCCCGCGCCTTCGTCGACGAGCAGTGCGCCGCTGGCGCAGGGCGCCCCTCATGAAACGCGCATCCAAACAACCCAGCGTCCCGCCCGCCCAGCTCGCCCGCGTGCGCACCCAGCTCAACGAGATCATCAAGCAGCTCCAGTCAAAGCAAACCCAGTCAAGCAATCCAAAGGCGGCTCTTGCACAGATCACCCAACTGATCAAGAAGCACCCCGCCCTGCCCGAGGTCAATCATGTCGCCGCCATGTGCTCATCGCGTGCAGGCGACCCCGACCGCGCCCTCTACTTCGCCCAGCGTGCCGCCAGCCTCGAGCCCACCAACGCCGCCTATCAACAAACCTATGGATCTTTGCTCGTCCAGTCCGGCAAATACCACGACGCCATCGAACCACTCGAAACCGCCCGCACCAACAATTCAGAAGACCGGGCCCTCGAATCCGTCCTCGCCGTCGCCTACTACCAGACCGGACGCATCGCCGAAGCCAAAGAACTGCTCCTCCGCGCGATCGACCACCCGCCATCGAGCGACGAGGCGAGCATGAACCTCGCCCTGCTCGAATCCGACACAGCCCACGCCGACCGCGCCATCGAGCTCATGCAAGCGGCCATCGAGCGATCCCCAAACAACCCCATCCTCCGCGATAGCCTCTGCATGTTCGCCTGCTACGCCGACACGCTCACGCCCAGCAAAGTCTTCGCCATCCACCAAGCCTTCGGCCAAAGCATCGAACAACTCGTCCCCACGACAAAGGCGTACAAGAACACGCCAGACCCAACCCGCCGCCTCCGCATCGGCTTCGTCTCCCCAGACTTCCGCCAACACTCAAACACCTACTTTCTCGAACCAATTTTGGAACACCTCGACCGTGAGCGTTTCGAGGTCTGCATCTACTCCACCAGCTCGGCGACCGACCAAGTCACCAAGCGCCTCAAGGCCCACGCCGATCTCTGGCGAGACTGCCGATCCGGGATCATGCAGACCGCCAAGCAGATCACCCAAGACCGCATCGACATCCTCGTCGAACTCACCGGCCACTTCGCGTCCAACAAGCTCCCGCTCTTCGCTGTCAAGCCCGCCCCCGTCTCCCTCACCGCCATCGGCTACGCCAACACGACCGGGCTCTCTAACATCACCGCGCGCCTGGTCGATGCCATCACGGACCCCGAACCAACCGCCGACGCCCTCTCCACCGAACAACTCGTCCGCGTCCCCGATTGCTTCCTCTGCTACCGCCCGCCCGAAGATCTACCTGATCCTCAAACTGATCCCAGCCGCCCCTTCACCTTCGGCTCCCTCAACGACCTCCGCAAAGTCGCCCCCAGCACCCTGCGCACCTGGGCCACCATACTGACCAACACCCCAGACACTCGCCTGCTGCTCAAAGCCTCCCGCTTCGCCCAAAGCCAAGTCCGCGACGACCTCCTCGCCCGCTTCGCCGATCTCGGCATCACCAGCGATCGCATCACCCTACTGGCGCGCACCGACACCATCGCCGATCACCTCAAGGTCTACAACACCATCGACTGCGCCCTCGACACCTTCCCCTACACCGGCACCACCACCACCTGCGAAGCCCTCGCCATGGGCGTCCCCGTCCTCACCCTCCTGGGCAACGCCCACGCCGGCCGCGTCAGCGCATCGCTGCTCAAGGCCATCGGGCGCGACGACCTCATCGCCGACAATCTCCAAAGCTACATCGACAAAGCCGCCGCCCTCGCCAGCGCCGGCCCAGTCTCAACCGAAGATCGCATACAACTCCGCAACCAACTCCTCGCCTCGCCCCTCACCGACGAACCAACCTATGTCCGCAAGGTCGAAACCATCCTCACCGATCTCTGGTCGGCATGGTGCGCAGCCCAAGAGCGCGCAACCCAGGAGCAATCATCACAGGAGCACAAATAATGGGCATCACCTGGCTCGCATCCTACCCAAAGAGCGGCAACACCTGGGTCCGCTTCCTCCTCCACGCCGCCATCTTCGGCCCCGCCAAAAGCTCGCTCGACATCGCGCGCAAAATCCCCGACATCCACCGCCCCCTCCCCTTCGATCCCCCATCCGACAACAAGATCCTCTGCAAAACCCACTTCGCCCTTACCCCAAAGCACCCCAAGCTCGCCCAGACCGAGAAAGCCGTGCTCATCATCCGCGACCCACGCGATGTACTCTTCTCCGCCCTCAACTACCGCCGACTCAACGGGCTCACCAAAGACCAGCTCTCCGACGAGCAATACGCCAAGAGCTTCATCGCCGCCCAAGGCGACCCCCAGTTCGCCGCCATCGGCTACGGCACATGGTCAACGCACATCAGCTCCTGGCAATCCAACACCACCTTCCCCGTCCACACCATCAGCTACGAATCCCTCAAGCAATCCCCCGCCGAACACCTCCGCGCCCTCGCTGATTTCCTTGGATACGAATTCTCCGACGACACCATCGCAGCCGCCGTCAAAGCCAGCTCGTTCGACTCCATGCGCGCCATGGAGATCCGCGAAAAGAGCAAACAAAAGAAACAACCCGCACCCGGCGCCAAGCCCACAACACTCTTCGTCGGCACGCCCAAATCCAGCCAATCCAAAACCTACTTCATGAACACCGGCAACTCAGGACAATCCCTCGCCTCGATCTCCCCAGCCATCGAAGAGGCCTTCAACAAAGTCTTCGCCGAGCCCATGCGCCAGCACGGCTACGAACCAAGTTCAAACTAAAACCAGCTCAGATTACGCCTCGTACCCAAGCAGTTCGCACGCCCGCTGATACTCCGCGTTCGCCCGGAACCGCTCAAGCAACGCGTCATCGATCGCCTTGCGCCCCATCGCCTCGATCGTCTTCTTCGTCGCCCCACGCCCCACCCGCGCATTGGTATCACCCGTGATCGTCGTGTACGCGTGCCACTTCTCCGCGTACCCCGCATCGAACGGCATCGCCAGATCATCGCAGATATCCCGCAGCACCGTATCGGGGTCCTTCGTAAAATCCTCATACCGATAAAACCCATGCTCATGGGCATACTCAGCAAACCGCATACACCCGTGCACATACGCATCGAACTCCAGCCGCTGGGCCACGATCGGAAGCTGCATCAGCGACAAATACTGATCCACCGGATGCCGCGTCGTCGTCACCGACTTGATCTCATACACGCTCTCAAGCGTCTGAGCGAGCGCAAAGCCATACCCCGGCTTGGCAAACGGCACACCTATGTAATCCAGATGCGACCAATCCCGCAGCACCAGAATGTCCCCGCGCGCCCTTGCCCGCGTCTCACACAACATCACAAACTGCATCGCGGTTGGCGGACGCGTCTTCCACAACGCCAGGTCCTTGGCGTTAATCAGATCAAACCACTTGTGCGCCTGCGACACCGGCGAGGTCGTCCGCAAGTCCGCCGGGTGCACCTCCGAGAGCAGCGTCACATGATCCATACACCCGATGCACTTGCTCAAGAGCGTCCCGCCCGATCGTGCCAGATGACGCACGATCCGAATCGTCGGCTTGGCGTTGGGCTTCTTGCTCATCCGTTGACCAGCGATTGATGAGTCTGCATCCATGCCCACTGCGCCTCGAGCCCATCGCGGATCGAGGTGCTCGCCCGATACCCAAGCTCGCCCTTCGATCGCTCCAGATCCGCCCATGTCCGCTCGACATCGCCCGGCTGCATCCCCATCTCATTGATGATCGGGTCTTTGCCCACCACCGCGCCGATCGTCGCGATCATCTCATTGAGCGTGATCGGATGATCGCCGCCCAGGTTCCACACGCGGAACCCGTGCGCATCAATATGTTCGTACGACTTGATCACCCCCGACACAATGTCATCGATATAGGTATAGTCCCGGCTCGTGGTCCCGTCACCAAACTTGTTGATCGCTTCGCCCCTGCTCACCTTCGACAAGAACATGCTCATCGCCAGGTCCGGTCGCTGTCGCGGCCCAAACACCGTAAAGAACCGCAGCATCCCCACGGGCAGCTTCGTCAGATGATGGTGCGTGCTGCCGATGAGCTCGCAAGAAAGCTTCGTCGCCGCGTACGGCGAGATCGGATGGTTCACAAAGTCCGACTCCGCAAACGGCACCTTCGTGTTGTTCCCATACACCGAGCTCGAAGACGCACACACCGCCCGCCTGCACCCCGCCTGGGACGCAGCGCTGAGCACCGATTGCGTCCCCAGCACATTGGCCCGCGCATACCCGACCGCATCAGCAATGCTCGGCCGCACCCCGGCCTTAGCCGCCAGATGAATCACACCCGTCACCGGCTGTTCTTCGTCGCTCGTCATCGTCCCGACAAGCGCATCCTGATCACAGATGTCGAGCTCATGAAACACAAACCGCGAGCCGCCATCAGAGCCGCACACCTCATCGAGGTTGTGCTCTTTCCGATCGCGCCCATAAAACGGATCAAAGTTATCGACCCCAGTCACGCGCGCGCCCCGCGCCAGCAACGCCTGGCACAGATGCGACCCGATAAACCCAGCGCTGCCGGTGACCAAAATATGTTCGTTCTCAATCATTGAAGACAAGCCTATGCACATGCCGGGAATTGATCGGTTCAATACTCCGTTCCCTCAACCCAAAAAAGAAGCAGGGCGCCATGTGTCCACGGCGCCCCGCTGGAGGAGAGAGAGATCAGCATTCAATGTACAGAGATTCAATTCATCAAGTGAACACAACACCCTTTGAACACAAAAATACACCTATTTTAACACAAACAACCGTCTGTTTGGCATATATTCGGCATTATTTATCCACGATCTTATCCACAGCCAATGTCAGATTTCATGCTTGCTTGCCGCTCGATGGACGATAAAGTACAGGCCCAAGATCGTTTAGCGATCCCGCATTTGTCCGGATCAACGATCAGGGATACAGTTGGAATCACCCAACACGCACTGGTGCTCGCCCATCAACACGAGCCGACCAATCCAATATTGCAACCATGAACACCCCCCAGCCAGAGCACCAATCCAGCGCCCCCGACGAACCGGGTCGATCGCCCAAGCCTCCAAGCGAGGCCGACGATCAACCACCCCCCGCGAGTTTGAACCGCGACTCATTACAGATCGAACTCATCGATCCCCAATCACTCCTCACCGCCCCCCAACTCGCCGAGCTCCAACAGCTCTGCGACAAGGTCCTCGCGCAGCTCCCCAACGCCGGCGAGCTCCGCGTCCGCATCGTCGACGACCAACGCATGGCCATCGACCACCAGCAATACTCCGGCATCGCCGGCACCACCGATGTCCTGACCTTCGACCTTGCTCCAGAGTCAGAATCCTTCGATTCCAAAATCCTCGATACCGACCTCACCACCTGCTTTGACGAAGCCGCCCGCCAATCAAGCGCCCACAACCACACCGTTGTCTATGAACTCCTCCTCTACATCATCCACGGCACACTCCACTGCCTGGGCTTCGATGACCACGACGACACCCAATACCAACGCATGCACAAACAAGAAGACACGCTCCTGACCAACGCCGGCATTGGCCCGCTCTTCTACTCAAAGACAGATCCAAGCAGCGACGATCAAACAACAACGGATCAAGCTTCAAACAAGGAAACCAACTCATGATGGCAGGCTGGTGGCTCATCGCAGGGATCGCCCTCGCGTTCGTTTCAAGCTTCTTCGCGTCGCTGGTGCTCTCGCTCCACACGCTCTCGCGCATCCGCATGTCGGCCCACCTCGCCGAGATCGAGCACGAGCCCCTCGCCAAACGCGTCCGCGCCATCCTCGAAGATGTCCAAGGACACGCCGCAGTGCTCTCCTTCCTCCGCCTGCTCTTCCAGTTCGCCGCCGCCGTCTGCGTCGTCCACTGGGCCTCGACCATGCGCACCGAAGCCACCCCCAGCGTCACCTCGCTGACCGTCGGGCTGCTGCTCGCCGCCATCCTCCTCTGGGTCACCGCCATCATCGTCCCGATGAGCATCGCCAACCACGCCGGCGAACGCTCGATCATCCGCCTGAGCGTCCCCATCCGCCTGGCCCACATGGCCTTCATCTGGGTCCTCCCCGTCTGGCGCTTCACCAACGAGGTCGTCCGCCGCCTCGCCGGCTCAGACCACCACGCCAACGACATCTCCATCACCGGCTCAGACCTCCGCTCGATCGTCGCCGACGACGAGGTCCAAGACAAACTCGACGAGACCGAACGCGACATGCTCGAAGCCGTCGTCGAGTTCCGCTCCACCTCCGTCGAGCAGATCATGACCCCCCGCACCGAGATCAACGCCATCGAGTACACCGACGACCTCGCAACCGTCCAGGCCTTCATCGACGAGCACGGCCACTCCCGCCACCCCGTCTACTCCGAGAACCTCGATCACATCGAAGGCATGCTCTACGCCAAAGACCTGCTCAAGTGGATCATCATCCACGGCAACAACGGCACACCATTCGTCCTCTCCACCATTCTCCGCGAACCCTCGTTCGTACCCGAGACCAAAACTGTCCGCGAGCTGCTCACCCAGCTGCTCACCGACCAGGTCCACATCGCCATCATCCTCGACGAATACGGCGGCACATCGGGGCTCGTGACGATGGAAGACATCGTCGAAGAAATCTTCGGCGAGATCCAAGACGAATACGACGAGACCGAAGAAACCGTAAGCGTCGAGATCAATGAGTCCAACAACTCCGCAGTCATCGACGCCCGAACCGAAATCGACGACGCCAACGACGAGCTCGAAGCCATCAACATCGAACTCCCCGAGACCGACGACTACGACACCGTCGCCGGCTTCGTCAACACCATCTTGGGGCGCATCCCCGAGGTCAACGAAGAGTTCGACCACGAATCCGTCCGCTACACCATCCTCGAGGCAGAGCCCACCCGCGTCATCCGCGTGCGCATACAGCACGCCCCCGACGAGCTCGACCCCGCGGAAGTAGATGCTGATTCCGAGTAAGTTCTCATCAGGCCTACGAATCCGTATTCACACGCTTGCGTGCCGAATCCTCAACCACCAGCCCCGCGTTCTTGGCGATCGCTGCCAGCTCCACGCCCCGGGTCTTCTTGAGCTTGCGCCCGATCGACTCGCGATGGTTCTCCACCGTCTTAACCGACCGGAACAACGCCGCAGCGATCTCCTTGATCGTCATCCCCTGCCCGATCAGCGTCAACACCTCGAGCTCGCGTGGCGTCAGCGTCTGCAGATCACCCAACCGGATCACGCTCGAGTTGTACACCTCGTGCCCGCTCCCAAGGATGTGCTCGACCTCTTCGCCCGAAGGCAGCCGACGCGTGATCACCAAGACCCGCGGGCGATCATCCTGCTCGTCGGGCCTCAGCAGGCTCATCCAGCTGAACTGCTGCTTCCCATGCCACACCGTCCGCAGTAGCACCGACTCACCAGTCGCGGCGATCTGCCGATGGATCGCGTTCCGCTCGTCGGCCCATTCCTTCGCAAAGCCCAAGTCATAGATCGACTTGCCGATCAGCTCATCAGCGGATTTGATCTCGTTAAAAAAAATTCGCAGCGACTGCTCGTTGATATAAAGGATCACGCTGTCCTGGGCCGTCAACACCGTGACGCCCGTCGTCGGATCCGAAGTGAAGTTGTTCCAGATGTCTTTGTTCATAGTTGGCTAACTGTCCAGTCTGTCTGTGTTTGTATTGCTCCGAATATTCAATAATCGATCCCAGTGCCGCGCGTGCACACTCCATCCATCATCCTACCATAAGGACGATGAAAAAGACCCATTTAAAAATATACAACACGCTGACGAATCAGCTCGAAGCGTTTGTCCCCACAAACCCCAAAGAGATATCTTTCTATTCCTGTGGGCCCACCGTTTACGACGACGCCCACATCGGGAACTTCAGATCATTTCTTGCGGCAGATCTTTTACGCCGATGGCTCGAATCTCCACTCTGCACCCTGATAAACGACCCGGATTCTCCGAATCAATTTGCTCGAACTGTTACCCATGTGATGAACATTACTGATGTCGGGCACATGACCGAGGACACCAACGCCGACGGCGGGGGCGAAGACAAAATGGAGCTCGCCGCACGCAGAATCGAGCAAGCAAAAAAATCTGGAACAACCCCCCAGAACTCGGGGGTTGACCCGGCCAAGCCCACCGAAGTTGCCGCCTACTTCGAGGCCCGTTTCAAGCAAGACGCCATCGATCTCGGGCTCAAAGTCGCCATCGAAGCACAAAAAGACCCCTCGCTGATGCCCAAAGCCAGCGAACACATCCAAGGCATGAAGACCGTCATCGAACAGCTACTCAGCGATGGCCATGCCTACGCCGCCGGCTCCCCGGGGGCACGCGCCATCTACTTCAACACCGCCAGCTTCCCAACCTACGGCCGCCTCTCAGGCAACACCCTCGACCAGCTCAAAGGCGGCGCCGGCGGCCGCGTTGACGACGCCCAACAATCCGAAAAACACAACCCCGCCGACTTCCTCCTCTGGAAGGAAGACAAAACCCACAAAATGCGATGGCCCTCCCCAACCATCCCCGGGCTCAGTGACGACGAGCAGTGGGGCGAAGGCTACCCCGGCTGGCACATCGAATGCACCGCCATGGCCCTCGATCGCCTCGTTGATGGCCACCTCGAAGGCGCACGCGCCAACCACGCCCAAATCGACCTCCACTCCGGCGGCGAAGACAACATCTTCCCACACCACGAATGCGAGATCGCCCAATCCTGCTGCTTCACCGGCAACGACTCCTTCGCCAAGCACTGGTTCCACCCACGCTTCCTCAAGGTCGAAGGCCAAAAGATGTCCAAATCTAAGGGCACCATGTACACCCTGCGAGACCTCACCGAGTTGAAATATGATTCAGCGACTATTCGTCTTGAACTCATTAAGACTCACTATCGCGCCAATGCAGATTTCTCGGAACAGGGACTCAAAGAGAGCGCACTGCGAATCAAGCGATGGCGAGAAATGGCTAGGCGACTTCAATACGCGGTCGAGCATGATCCGCATCTGATTCAGTACGGCGCCCTTGATTCAATCTCTGATAAAATCGCATCTGCAATGTCAAATGATCTGAACATCTCAGCTGTTCTTGGTGCGATCGATTCTGCTTCGAAGAAACACAGTGGGAAGGGCAAACTCGATACAGAGCACATTTACCAATCAACAAAGCTGGCCGAGTCGCCTTACGGCTGGGATCGAATAAATGAGTTGCTAAGTTCAAACATCGCCAGCCATCGACAACTTGGTGTGCTCCACAGGATCGATCACATCCTCGGCGTCATCTTCCGCCCGATCCCCAAATCCCAAGACACCGGCATCGCCATCTACCAACCCGGCGTCACCCCCTCCCCCGAGATCGAATCCCTCCTCCAGCAGCGCGCCGACGCCAAGAAGGCCAAAGACTTCGCCGCCGCCGACGCCATCCGCGACCAGCTCGCCGCCATGGGCCTCTCGATCATGGACAAGCCCAAAGGACAGGTCGAAGTCGGGCCATTAAACTGATCGTGATCGTTTCGAGAAAACTTCGATCGCGATCGGAACGAGAAGGCTAATACACCCAATCGCATAGCCCACGAGCACCATGCTGAGCATCAATACACGCGACACATGCTCGGGCGAATAAAACATAATCAACATCCAGAGCACAAGGCAAGGCACCGTTGAGATCAGCGATCGCCGTACACGAACCGAGCGGGCTGGTTCCGGGGCAGGTAGGTAGATGATCGCACACACCAAGATGGCCGATGCAGTCGAGCAAGCCACAGGTGTTATGACGCCAATATCGAAGTAGATTCCATAGTCGTTGAGCAAAACACGCGAACCTATAACCCCAATAATCAAACCCACGAGCCCCGCGGGAATCCCAACCGCGAGCCCAATAAGCATCGCCAGCGTTCGCCCCATCCTGATCTGTGCATTTTTCTTTTTTGTCATCTTGAAGTTCTGGTTGGTATTGGGCCGGTTTTGATTTCAACCCCTATCCTATACCCATGCTCTGGACCCTCTGGCGAGCCATCACGATCGAGTTCTGGCGGCTGCTCATCATCACCGTCACCGTCGTCGTGTCCATCATCGCATTCGCCGCCACCATCAAACCACTCGCCGACGGCATCCTCTCGGCGAACCAAGCCATCCGCTTCATGGTCTACGCCATCCCGCCGATGCTCGCCTACGCGCTCCCCTTCGCCGCCGGCTTCGCCGCCACCCTCTCCTACCACCGCATGGCCTCCGAGAACGAAGTCACCGCCGTCTACGCCTCGGGCATCAGCCACAAAAAACTCCTCTTCCCAGCCCTCGCCTCCGGGCTCATCCTCGGCGGCACCATCCTCACCCTCAACGACCAGGTCATCCCACGCTTCCTCAAAGAGATGGAACGCATGGTCACCCAAGACTTCGCTAAGATCTTCGTCAGCTCCCTCCAATCGGGCGAGTCCGCCGTCATCGGCTCCAACGAGATCCACGCCGACTTCGTCGAGCGCGTCCCGCCAGAGCCCGGGCTCCCCGTCATCGACCAGTACCTGCTCGGCGGCGTCGCCCTCGTCAAAGCCGACCCTGACGGCACCGTCACCATCGACGGCACCGCAAAGCGCGCCTGGATCCTCCTGCTCCCCGCATGGGCCCTCGGCGAAGAAGACCGCGCCCGCATCAACAACGACGACGCCACCGTCGTGCTCATGAAGTTCATCGACATGACCATCAACCGCGAAGGCTCGCCCATCACGGTCGACCCCTTCACGCTCCCGGCCTTCCCCATCCCCCGTGTTTTTCGCGATGATCCAAAGTTCATGACCGGCTCCGAGATGCGCGCCCTCCGCGACGACCCCGACCAGATGGACTTCGTCAACAAACGACGCATCGACCTCGCCCGAGGCATCGCCGCCATCCGCGTCTTCCGCGATGTCAAAGAACACACCCAGGCGGGCAAACCCATCGAGTTCATCTCCACCCAAACCGGAGGCACCATCAGCATCCTCTCCGGCGGCTTCACCACCCAAAACGGCGCCTGGTCCCTGCTCCCCCACGCACAAACCAACAGCATCGAGGTCGAGGTCGTCGACGAATCCGGACGCATCGACCGCCTCCGAGCGACCAACGCCATCGTCCACCAAGACCAAGCCTCCGCCGACGCATCGCTGCTCTCGGGCGAATCCAACCGAGGGACCCTGGGCTTCACCCTCGAACTCCTCGGCGTCGAAGTCCTCGGCTCCCTCGACGACGACCGCCCCAGCACCGAGAAAGCCTCCACCGAATACACCGGGCTCCGCTTCCGCCAAGACCCCCTCGACGAACTCCTCGCCATGCCCAGCGACGAACTCCTCGAATATTCCGCCCCCTTCACCAACGAAGCCTCCGTCGAGTCCACCCCCGACCTGATCCAGAAGAGCTACTTCCTCGAGTACCAACGCGCCAACCTCATCCGCGAGATCCTCTCCAAGCTCCACGAACGCTGGGCCATGGCCGCCGCGTCGTTCGTCATGGTCCTCGCCGGCTCCGTGATCGCCCTCGGGCTCAAGGGCGCCCAGCCGCTGACCGTGTACCAGTGGAGCTTCTTCCCCGCGCTCGGCACCATCATCATGATCTCCGCCGGGCAACAATCCGTGCACAATGTCGGCGCCATCAGCATCCCAATCGTCTACTCGGGCGTCATCGCCCTGCTCATCTACACCTGGTTCGCCCTGCGAAAAGTGAGCCAGCACTAGATGCCCGATCTAGATCACTCATCCGATCCGGGGATCAATACCCCGTGGTGGAACACCCTCGCCAAGTCGCCGCTCGCCCCGTGGATCATCATCGGCGCAGTCCTCGCCTTCCGCCTGATCTGGCAGTTTGTTTCGCCTTACACCCTCATCGAAGACGAGGCCCACTACTGGGAGTGGTCCCGCCACCTCGACTGGTCCTACTACTCCAAAGGCCCGGGTGTCGCCTGGGTCATCTGGCTTTCAACAACCATCCTCGGCCACACCGAGTTCGCCATCCGCATCCCCGCCGCCATCGCCGCGGCTATCGGCACCATCGCGATCGTCAAGCTCACCAAGGATCACCTCGCAAACCATCTGGATGACCAACGCCTCACCTTCGTCGCCGCCATCCTCTGGGCCTGCGTCCCCGGCTTCGCCGTCGCCGCCATGATCATGACGATCGACTCGCCCTACATCGCCTCGTGGGCATGGGCCTCTGTCTACGCCATGCGCGCCCTGCTCAAGGGACACCACACCAGCTGGCTCGCCTTCGGCTTCTGGATCGCCATCGGCTTCATCTTCAAATACACCATCCTCCTGCTCATCCCCGGCGTGCTCATGGCCATGCTCGTCACCCGCAACCAGCGCCCACGCATCAGCATCAAGCATGTGGCTTTGGGCCTGCTCATCGCGTGCACCGGGCTCGTCCCGATCCTGATCTGGAACGCCAACCACGACTGGGCCACCGTCCGCCACCTGCTCGGGCACCTGGGCGCCCCCGGTGGCGACACCGAGCAGACCGCCGCCTACCACGCCGAGCCCTGGACCATCCTGTGGATGCTCGAATACATCGCCCTCCAGATGCTCGTCGGCGGCCCCATCGTCCTCCTCTCCATCTTCGCCCTGCTCAACTCAAAGAAGCATGCTGATCAACCCACCCAGCTCGTCATCCGGGCCCTCGTCGCCATGGGACTCCCGATCTTGGGCTTCTACTTCCTCGTGTCGCTGGTCACCCAGACCGAAGGCAACTGGGCGATGGGTGGCTTCGTCACGCTGATCCCAGCGGCCGCGTGGGCGGTGCTCGATGGGGTCGGGCGGGTTGATCATCCGGTCAAGTTCGCGTGGGGGGCGTCGATCGTGATCGGGCTGATGATCCTGATGCTCTTCCCCGGCGCGCGGACGCTTGCCAAGCTACCGACGGTCGGGCCGATGATCCCGCTGTACCGGATGACGGGGATGCGCGATCATGCGGCCCATGCCCAGCGGGTGATCGATCAACTCCGCGAAGAGACGGGGCTCGAGCCCTTGGTGATGTCGGAGCATTATGGGCGGGCGTCGCTTTTGGCGTTTTATCTGGAGGGACAGCCGACGGTGTATACGACGAGTGCGCAAGTCGGCGGCAGGAAAACCCAATACGATATGTGGAGCGAGACGGATCTGGGTGATCGCCAGACGCTGGGGGCGTTGTTGGGTCGCCCGGGGATTTTGTTTGGGGGTCGGCCGGATCAGTGGTCGTGCGCGTTTGATGGGCTCGTTGATATCGGCAAGCTCGATGGGGAGCCCAAGGATTCGAAGACGACTTACACGGGGCTCAACTTCCATACCTTTGCGTCGTGGACGCCGCCGGAGCCGAACGGTGCGAATAGGGCGATTGAAAGTCTGTCAGTACCCGGGGAATCACCATGACCTACCGATCACCGTTTGAACGCAAGTCGCGGCGCAAGCGTCGCCTGGGTATCTTCGCGATGGTGGTCGCGGGGTTCTTGATCTTCACGGCTTTGGATTTCCCGCTCTTGCATGTGTTCTACATGGGCGACGATCGGGCGGTTGAGCATCACGATTGGTACCGGTTCTTGCGGGTGCTCGGGTTCCTGGGGACATGGGCCGTCGTCGGGGTGTTGTTTGTGTTGCACGATCGGAATAGGCATCGGGGGGCGGCGGTGTTCTTAAGTGCGCTGACCAGCGGGGCGATCGCGGAGTTGCTCAAGCTGGTCTTGGGGCGCGAGCGGCCGGTGGAGGACGGGGTGCTGCAGGGTGGGTGGTATCACTTCCGCCCGTTGCTGTCCGGGTTCCGTGATGGGTCGAACCTGGGGCTGCCCTCTTCGCACGCGGCCGTGGCTTTCGGGGGGTGCTTGATGCTCGCGGCGTTGGTCCCCAATACGCGTCGGTTCTTGCTGTTGCTGGCGATCGGGTGCGGGATCACGCGGATGCTCACGGGGGCGCACTTCGCCAGCGATGTGTACCTGGGGGCGGTCGTGGGGTGGTTGGTGTCGTTGTTCTTTGTGCGTGTGACGCCCAGATCGGCGATCGGGATGTAGGGCGGGTTGGGGTTGTGCGGGAAGACCTGCTTTGCCCTTCGGGTCAAAGCAGGGCACCCGGAGGGTGTCAGCGGATACCTGGCGGGTGGTCTTTAAATCGGATGGTGCGGCGAGTAGTTTCGCGGCGGCTTTGCGCTGGGTCTCGGCGTGGGCCGGGGTGGTGGGTTTGTCTTTGAGCTGATCGAGCAGGCGGATGGTGGCCAGCGATCGCGACTCGGGCTCGGCGAGGCGGGTGCGGGCGTTGGCGATGCGCTCGATCGCGCCGGCGGCTCTTTGGAAGGGCTCGGACTCGAGGACGGCGGCGAGCTGGTCGAGCGTGCAGGCGTGGATCTGGCAGAGGTCGAGTGCCGAGATCGACGGGTTGGTGAGGTCTTCGAGGAGCTCGTTGGTCAGGTGGGTCGGTTCGTGCTGGTTTGCTGGTGCGTTGTTGCTGTTGCTGGTGTTGTTCTTGTTGTTCTTGTTGTTCTTGTTATACATGGGGGGATTGTCGCACACTCGGCGATCGGCACAAGGGGGAAGTGGGGGAGGTCGGGGATATTGCGCACAGGGGTGGGTTTTGGAGAGAGGAAAGCGCACGGATTGGGATGTGTGGAGGATTTTGGGATTAGATTCTAGAGATATATGGTGGGAGACCTGCCTTGCCCTTCGGGTCAAGGCAGGGCACCCGGGAGTGAGGTTGTGAACTAGGATCCAATTTACTGTATCATTGTTTTATGAACCATGAACCATCTAAAACCTCGCCATCTGGATTTCTTCATGAAGATGCGGTTAGGCATGTCCGGCACACGGTTTATTCGTTAAACAACACGATTCTTACTCAAGATCAAAAAATTGAAGTTGAATCTTGGTATCAATCTTCATTTGTTGTGTCAAATGCCTCACTTGTCGTCACATGTTGGCTTTGGCAGGCAGGAAAAATTAATGGATGGGAAGCATTTCTGTATGCTTCATTATGCGGAGTTGCGATTGTTGTCTTATTCAGAGTTCTCTATATAAAAACTTTATCGTTCTTGATAGGGATGACCCTTGGTTTTCCTTTTGTCTCGGCAGCCTTGTACATTGCTTTCGCAATGTTTCTGTTTGTTCAAGGGGGGCGTGTGCCTGGAGTAGTTTTAGGAATAAACACGGTGCTCGGTGGAATTCCAAGCGGTATACTCGGGATGGTTGCGGTCACTATTTTGCATGGATCAAAGGATCTTCATCCAAAGTATGCGTTTGCCAAAAAGCATTTGGGCGTGAAAATGTAGCAATTTGTCATGAATGTGTCACACGACTTTGATTTGGCAACTCTAGAGCATAGAAAACTCGTGCGTAACCAAATGCCTGTATAGCAGATTTACATTGGGTGCCACGGCTTGACCGTCTTCGGCAAGCCGTGTCTTGGCTCAGGTTGGCGAGGATTCTGTGTGATGGATCAGAATCGGAAGAAGATGCGTCGATATGAAATCGCGGGGCACGCGCGGTTTCTCACTTTCTCGTGCTCTGGGCGGCAACGGTTCTTTGATGATCGAGCGGCCTGTGATGTGTTTGCTCAACAGCTCATGATCTCTCGGAGTCGATTGGGGTTTCGGCTATTAGCTTGGGTGGTGATGCCTGAGCATGTGCATTTGTTGTTGCAGCCTGATCAGGAATCTGTATCGAAGATGTTGATGTCGCTCAAGCGGCGGGTGGCGACACGGGTCTTGGGTGACTGGCGAGAGGCGGGGCGTGTGATGCCGGATCAGTTTTGGCAGGCTGGTGGTGGGTACGATCGGAATATCTATTCTAGTGAAGAGCTTGCGGAGAAGATCCGGTACATCCATGAGAATCCGGTTCGGCGTGGGTTGGTTGAGCGGGGGGAGGATTGGGTGTGGTCTTCTTGTCGGGCGTGGGGTGGGTTGGAGACTGCGTGGGGTGAGGTTGATCGGGTTTGAGTGAGGTGAGAGAAGACACGGCTTGCCGGGGACGGTCAAGCCGTGGCACCCGGCGC